>Ga0335073_10001113_pt1 | contig 35669 bp, 27 predicted proteins | sample Lox_Sample_22_FD_207093 | JGI IMG/M metagenome (GOLD analysis project Ga0335073, IMG submission 207093) | Soil microbial communities from Loxahatchee National Wildlife Refuge, Florida, United States - Lox_Sample_2.2 | ecosystem: Environmental > Terrestrial > Soil > Wetlands | place: USA... | reverse complement strand
ACAAGCCAGCGAGCGCGTCCTGGTGGCGCGCCCGAAACCGCGCGATCGTTGCGTGATCAGGCGTCTGGTTGGCCGTGATCACTCGAAACGCGATGTCCTCCCGGCAACGGCGCTCGATCGCCCGCGAGGAGCGCTCCCCAATCGCATACGCATACACGAGCAGCGCGACCATCATCGCGGGATCGAACGCCGCGCGCCCCCAACCATCCTCCCGGTACTCGCCATAGAACGCCACGAGGTCGAGCTCATCGACCGCGTCTAGCACGAACCACGCGAGGTGATCCTCAGCCAGCCAGTCACGCAGGCACGGCGGCAACAACAGCACTTGCTCCCGGTCACACGTCAAGAAGTTCTGGGCCATCCCGGCATACTCATTGGCCTTCCGGACATATCGACCGGCGAACGCCGACCTTTGCGCGACAGCCGGCGCTAAGGGGTGCATTTTCGACCGGCCTTGACACTTTGTCGATCGAGCGTGCGATTTCCGTCGTGGCTCGCGAGACCGATGTCGCGAACGGGTTGAGGCCGACCGCCTAGTGCGAGATCCCCGAGCCAAACTGGCACGCCGGCACCACGCCTCGAAATACAGGCTGCCGGAGGCCACTCGCGCACCAAGCCATCGTCGAACGACTTGTGAAGCGCATATCTGGGGTCGCGAGCGAGCATATCGCGATGCTAGTCCGCATCGCAGTCTGAGTGCTTTACTGCCGGGCCGGCAGCGCAGACGGCCGCAACGGCCACAGTTGGATCGACTTCAAGTATCCTGCCGGCAGAGCGAGCGAGGGAGAGGCTGCGATGCGACGGTTTGCGGGGGTCACAGCGGTTGCGACAGTGTTGCTGCTGGCGAGCGCAGACAGGACGTTTGCCGCCGGGACGAATCTGGGCCCAATCGGGTTCGGGACGATGCTCGTCGACAACGCCGATAACGCGGTGTTCGTCTCCGCTCCGAAGGCGAACGCCGTCAAGGTCCTGAACTTTTCGGGTGAAGTCGTTGCCACAATCGGCGGAATCGATGGTGCCTACGGGATGGCGCTCAGCGGAGGAAATCTTTACGTAGCCGGAACCACATTCGGCGGGATCGTTGAGGTTCACCTGCCTGACCTGACCACGTCGGAACTTCGCGGAGCAGCCGGGATCAAGTGGCTCACGGTAAGCGGAACCACTCTGTGGGCTACACGACGACCGCAGGGCGGCTGCTGTTGGAGCGCGCTAGCCTCAATGCGGCTGAATGGCCGGGAAAATGTCAGGCTGCACGAACAGGAATACATCGAACCGCAGCTCGCCTCTTCACCGTCGTTTCCTAATCAGGTATTCGTCGTTGAGGAATCATCGCCAGGCACGGTCCTTCGGCTGCGCATCGGTCGCCGCAGAGCCAAAGTGCTTGCCGAAACGAAGTTCGGCGAGCTAGAAATCCCCGAGGGACTAGCCCTGTCTTCGAACGGGCAGCTGCTGTTGGCGCCAGATCACACGAACTTGGAAGAGCTAAACGCAGAGACACTCAAGCCCGACGGCGTCGTGTATGACACGGAAAGGACGGAAGGACAGCCGTCGGCAGCTGCCTACTCGCAGTCTGATCTGCTCGCCGCCGGCGTAGAGCGCCGTTGGTACTCGACAGAACTCAGCCCCGACGTCGCAGTCTATGCGGTCGGGAAGCCGGCTCCGATCTTTGAAGCGACCACTGAACCGTGGGGAGTGCTACGCGACGGAATCGGGATCAGCGAAGACGGCACGACGGTTTTCGCTGCGAGCGAAGCAAGCAACGGAGACGTCGTGATCAGCACCTTCGCAGTCTCCTAGTGCAGCATTCCCGAAGTGCCTTGTTGATCCGTGGCCTTGGTGGCGCTTCCAAGGACGCATGTATTGTCGGAGGAGGAGGCGCCTATCTGAAGGCTGCCGAGACTGCTGCTCTTCGTCCAATCCGATCGTCTCGCGAGCGTCATCCGGGACCGCTACTTCCACGGGAAGGCGAGAGTCCTGCCCAGCGGGTGTGAGCCGGAAAGAGCGCTTGGCTTCGCTACAAGTTGGCCGCAACATAGACACGGATTCTGGCTCCACGCAGTGGGTTGAGGCGGACGAGGACTGACCTCGCAAAGGTGTGGCCCGTGCCGTGACGCACGGGCCACACCCGGGGTAGCGTCGCCCTCGCGCGACCTGACCGCGAGGGCCAGCCGCCGGGGCCCCACCGGCGCCTACGGCTTGTATTCGCCGAATCCGCTGGCCGTGAGTTCGACGCCGCCGAAGACGGACGACACCACGCCGGTGGCTTTGTTCTTGTAGCCGCCCTGCACCGACGCGCCGCCGTTGCCGGCGGTGTTGATCTCGCCGCCGCTCACCGCGGCGCCTTCGGCGGAGGCCGCGTTCTGCAACCCGCCGCTGACAGACGTATCGGTGCTCGAGGCTTTGTTGGCGCCTCCACCGCTGATCGACGAGAATTCGCCGGTTGCGCTGCCGCCGCTGCCGCCGCTGATCGACGCGTCGTTGGCGCTGGCGGTGTTGTTCGCCCCGCCGCTGATCGACTCCGAGCCGGAGCAGTTTTTGACCGCTTCGCGAGCCGTCCCGGTCGTGTTGCCGCAGCCGCCGGAGATCGATGCGAATTCGCCGCTGACCACGTTGCGGTTTCCGCCGGTGATCGAGCCGTAGTTGCTCTGTACGGTGTTCTCCTCGCCTCCGCTGATCGATGCGTTTTCACCCAGGGCCCACCCGCCGAGGCCGCCGCTGATCGAGCTCGTGGGGCCTTCAGCGGTGCCCCCTCCGCCGCCGCTGGCGGAGGCGAGTTCGCCTATCACCTGGTTGTGCCCACCGCCGCCCGCCCATTGCGAGCCGCCGGTGGGGCACGTCTGGTCGGGGTAGCCAGGTCCGGCGATGTTCTGGCAGCCGCCCGAGACCGACGCGTCGGTGGCGCTGGCAGCGTTTTTGATGCCGCCGCTCACGGAGGACGCACTGGCGCTGGCGGTGTTGCCTTCGCCGCCGCTCACCGTCGCGAACGGCGCGGTGACGGCATTTGCGTTTCCCGCGATGAGGCTCGCATAGCTCGTGAACGTCTGTTCCTCACCGAGGATCAGATTGTGCGACCCGGTCTGTTCGTGTTTGCCTTCATTCTCGTCATAGCCGATCACGAGGTTGCCCTCGCCGTTGGCAGACGCAGTTTTGCCTTCACCGTTGACGACCTGCATGTTCACACCCGCGATCTGAATAGTGGGCTTGTTGTCCACTCCTTTTTCTTGGTATTTCATATGCTGCAAGATCGTCGCCTCTTCTTCCGAAGGCAGTTCGGACTTCATGTATCCCGCTTTGCAGACCCCCGCCTTTGGGGTCTTCAGCGCGGCCCCTTCCTTTGCAGGAACGCACACCTTTAGTCCAGCAGCCGACGCCCCGCTCGCCACCAGCAGCAGCACGCCCACCGCCAGGCAGATCACTCCAGCCATGCCCCAACCGGCCCTGAACAGCCTCATCACGCATCCCCCATTTCTTTTGGGCGCGGACGAACACGAGCGTCGCCCGCAATGCAGCCATGCTGCCACCAACACGAGAGGACTGTCGGCCCCCGCATGATCGCCAGGCGACGGGTGCTCCCCTCCGGCGAGAGCAGGCGTCTCGATGGTCGAGCCATAGGCTGTCGCTGCGGACGAACAGCAGCAGCGCCAGGCCGTCGCCCGCTGACGACCCCTTCTTTGCGATTGCGGGCGCCGGCACGACGGATGGCGACGCGCGATTCGCCGAGGTCGTTGAGCACCGGGGGCGGCTGAAAGCAGGTCCGGACGCCGGCCCAGCGCGAGTCTCGCAAATCGCCAAGCGCAGGACCACCGCGCCCGGTTGGTGTGGCTCTCGCCCCGCGGGGACAAGAGCACGGCGCCATAGGCTGTGACCTGGACGCTGCAGTAGTGGCTGAGGCCCTGCCGGGCCGGCGGGCGCGTCTTTGGCAGGGCCACGCCACGCCTGGCAGGGATTTGGCCGAGGCGCGTTTCGCGGGTGCCGTGCGTCCGCCGCCGCCTCGGAGTAGGGTCGCTGGCTACCCCATTTCCTACCCCACGGATCACGCGAGTGCCGCAAACCTCAATAAACGCGGGCGTTTTCTCGCGCGTGCGGCGTACTCGAAAACCGTTTCAGGGGTTTAAACCTCTGACGAGGGTTCGAATCCCTCCCCCTCCGTCCCTGCCCCACCGTGCGCCGGCGACTACAGCCGCAGCTGCCTGCCGGCGATCCATCCCCAGATCTGTTCGTAGGTTTTCGGGTTTTCGAACATCGCCGGGTAGAAGCCGTGCGTGGGACAAATCCGCCGCAGCTGTGGCGTGGTCGCGATCCAGACGAGTTTTCCGGGCCGCAGCAGGCGCACGACGCGCTTGCCCCTGCCCGGTTCGAGCCGCATCGCTATCGTGGGGCCTCGCTGTCCCACCGTGACGGCGGGTGACGGGGCTCTTACGCACCCGCGGAGAGCCTCGGCCGGTCCGGCGACGACGACGCTGCCGGCGACCGAGAGCGTGAGCGCTACCAAGGCGATCCGTTTCCTGAACATGGGGCCTCCTCGACATCGTGCGCGATAGACATGGCGGGTCGGCGACACTCGGCCCGCCAGGTTGACGCCATCAGGCGCCGGCGCGCAGGTCCTCCTCCCTTTCGACTGAATCTATCAGCTCCGTCGAGTTCACATGTCGGGCCAATTCTGGTTTTCGCGGTCGCCCGCGTCAGATCCTCAGTGCAGCCGACGCGGACGACCGACGACTGCGATCACGGATAGCTGACCTTCACCTTGGCAGCCGGTTCGAGCTTGCCGACGTCTTCGACGTAGTACTTCACGCCGACGTAGCAGATGATCGTCGTGGGCTGATGTGCGCGTTGCCCTTCGGGACACAGCTTCATCTCGAACGGCGCCCTGAAGCGGCCCTTTGTGTTCGTTTCAACGGTCGTCACGTTTTCGGTGTTGCAGGGTTCACTGGGCGCCAGCCACATCGTGGCGCCGCACTCCGTCAGCGTGATCATCGTGTTCGCGGGGAACCCGTGGCCCGCGATCGTCGTATCGGTGTTGATCATGACGCTTTTCGGATGTGCCTTGATCGTTTCCGTTCCAGACGCGGCGTGCGCCACTGCGGCCGGAGCGATGGCGATGATCGCGGCGAGCGCTCCCGCGGTGCGGAAGCGGATCCGCTTGAGTTCGAGCATGGTTACCCTCCCCATCGAGATCGAATGGTCCGAACCTGGTCTTTCTCGAAGCCTTTCGACTCTAGCGCGAGCCGGCACGCGCGCGTTTAAAGGCCGTTGCCCGTCGAAGCCGCCTGAGCGGGCCGACGATCGTCGCGAGCCTCCTTTGCCGGCGTACGCTCAGTCGCCGCCCGCCCTGCCGCCGGCCTTGCCGCCGCCCCGCCGCTGCCCGCGCGGCCGCCGGCTCAGTCGCCGCCCCCTTCGCTGGCCGCCCGTCGGTTGCAGCTCCTACCGGCGCGACGCGAAGAAGCCGCTCAGCAGCTGGCCGCTCTCCGGTGCGAGCACGCCGGCGGTCACGTCCGGCCGGTGGTTCAGGCGCGGCTCGCCGAGCACGTCGAGCACGCTGCCCGCAGCGCCGGCCTTGGGGTCGGTGGCGGCGAACACCACGCGCGGGACGCGCGCGAGCACGATCGCGCCGGCGCACATCGCGCACGGCTCGAGCGTGACGTACAGGACGCTGTCGATCAGGCGCCAGCTGCCGGTGCGGCGCGCGGCTTCGCGCAGCACGATGATCTCGGCGTGGGCCGTCGGGTCCTCGCGCAGCTCGCGCTCGTTGTGGGCCGCGGCCGCGACCTCGCCGCCGGAGACCAGGACCGCCCCGATCGGCACGTCCTCGTGCGCGGGCGCGCGCTGCGCCTCGCGCAGGGCCAGGCGCATGAAGTAGATATCCTGGTCTGAGACATCGGGGAGCTCGCTCATCGTCGTGTCGCTCGGATCACAGATGTGGACGAGCGCCGTGACGGGCCGGCGAGGCGCAGGGGCGGCGCGGGCAGGCGCCTGCGGGGATGCGCGCCTCAGTCGAGGTGCCGCGGAGCGGGCTCACGCACGAGATCATTACGCAAGAGAGCCATGTCGCCTACGAAAGGTCATCGGACGACTGCGGGCGCCTGGCTTTCCGGCCGCGGCACCTGCCTCTCCGGCGCGGGCGCCTGGCTTTCCGGCCGTCGCACCGGCCTTTCCGGCGGGGGCGCCTGGCGTTCCGGCCGCGGCACCCGGCTTGCGGACCCGGGCACCTCGCTTTCGGACGACGCACGCGCGCGCGCGCGCGCGCGTGGGCTCGTATTCGCAGCCATCGTGGTCGCCGTCCTCGCCCTGCTCGGCGCCACCCAGCCTGCGGCTGCGGCTGCGGCTGCGGCCGCGGCCGCGCCCGGGACCGCAGCCGCCGCACCCGGCACGCGGAGGGCGCAGCGTCGGCGTGGTCTTGACGCTCGGCGTCGGGTCGGGGGCAGGCTGGACTACATCGCCCACATCGCGGACAGCGGTTGGATCCCCGACGATCGCGGCGAGGGCAGCGACCCCGGTGACTGGCAGCAGCTGCAATGGAACTTCGTCGGGCGCTTCGGCGTGGAGGCTCCGGAAGCGTGGGCGAACGTCGCCGCCGACGGGGCGCCCGGTGGGGCGGGCGTGATCGTGGCGGTGCTCGACACCGGTGTGGCCTACGCGAACCGAGGTCCGTTTCGGCGCTCCCCGGACTTCGGCAGGTACGAGTTCGTGAAAGGCTACAACTTCGTAAATCACACCCCCTATCCGAACGACGCCAACGGCCACGGGACGTTCGTGGCGGGCACGATCGCCGAGCGCACCGACAACGGGCTCGGCCTCACCGGGCTGGCGTTCGGGGTGAAGATCATGCCCGTGAAGGTGCTCAACAACGAAGGCGAAGGTTACGCTTCGACGATCGCCGAAGGCGTGTATTTCGCCGTCAAGCACGGGGCGAAGGTGATCAACATGAGCCTCGAGTTCGGCACCGAAGTCACGGGGCGCGACATCCCGGAGCTGATCAATGCGCTGCAGTACGCATACCGACGGGGCGTCGTGGTGGTCGCGGCGGCCGGCAACGAGGGGCACGCGGCGATCGCCTATCCGGCGCGGGCGCCGCACGTGATCGCCGTGGGCGCGACCACCGAACACGGCTGCCTGGCGGCGTACTCCAACTACGGCACCGGGCTGGCGCTGGTTGCGCCGGGCGGGGGCGCGGACGCGAACCTGCCGGGCGATCCCAACTGCCACCCCGAACTGCCACCGGGCCGAGATGTCTTCCAGATGACGTTCACGGGCAGCTCGCCGCGCAGGTTCGGATTCCCGAACGGATACGAAGGCACTTCGATGGCGGCGCCCCATGTGGCCGCGACGGCGGCGCTGATCATCGCGAGCCACGTGCTGGGGGCGCGCCCGACGCCGGCGCAGGTGACCGCGAGGCTGCGGGCGACGGCGCGCAAGCTGGGCGGGCCGTCGGACGGCGGGCTTTATGGGGCGGGCCTGGTCGACGCCGCGGCGGCGACCGCTCCGGGCGGGCCGGGCGCGCCCGCTGCGCCCCCGCCGTAGATGGTTCACCCCGACTTCGGCCAAGACCCGCGCGAGACGAGCACCGAGCCGCCGGCGCGCTGCGACCTGGCGATCGTCGGCGGCGGGATCCTCGGCCTGGCGCTCGCGCGCGAGCTGAGCGCTCGTCACGGACGGCTGTCGCTGTGCCTGTTCGAGCGCGAGGGGCAGCTCGGAGCGCATCAGACAGGCCACAACTCGGGCGTGATTCACGCCGGGCTCTACTACGCGCCCGGTTCGCTGAAGGCGCGTCTGTGCGTGCAGGGCGCGAGCGAGCTGTACGAGTACTGCGCCGAGCATGACATCCCTCATCGGGCCTGTGGGAAGCTCGTGCTGGCGACACGGGAGGCAGAGGTGCCGCGGCTGCGGGAGCTGTTACGGAGAGGAACGGCCAACGGCGTCCCCGGCCTGCGCTGGCTCGAGCGCGATCAGATCGACACGGTCGAGCCGCACGCGCGCGGGCTCGCGGGGTTGCACTCGCCGCGCACGGGCGTGGTCGATTTCGGCGCGGTGGCGCGTTCATACGCGCGCGACGCGCGCAGCGCGGGCGCGAGGATCGTCACGAGCTGCGCGGTGCACGAGGTCAGGCCACGTGGACGGAGGCTGCAGCTGCGCCACGCACGCGGGATCACCGAGGCGGGCCATGCGATCTTCTGCGCGGGCGCCTGGTCGGATCGTCTGGCAGTGGCATGCGGCGCGGGGGCGGACCCGCGGATCGTGCCGTTCCGCGGCGCGTACCTGCGCCTGCGCGCCGGACGCGGTGGGCTCGTGCGCGGGCTGATCTACCCGGTGCCCGATCCGGCGCTGCCGTTCCTGGGCGTGCACCTGACGCGGCGCGTCGACGGCGAGCTGCTGATCGGCCCGACGGCGCTGATCGCGCCGGCGCGCGACGGCTATGCCCTGCGCCGGGTGAGCGCGCGCGACACACGCGACACGGTCGCCTGGCCGGGCACGTGGAGGCTGCTGGGGCGCCACTGGCGCGCGGGAGCCGCGGAGCTGCACGGAGCGCTGCGACCGCAGGCGTTGGTCAGCGCCGCGGCGCGGTACGTGCCCGAGCTCGAGCGCGGCGACGTCGAGCCGGCGTTCGCGGGAGTTCGCGCCCAGGCGCTTGCCCGCGACGGCAGGCTGCTCGACGACTTCGCGTTCTCCCGGACGGAGCGGGCGCTGCACGTGCGCAACGCGCCGTCGCCCGGGGCGACGTCCTCGCTCGCGATCGCCCGCCACGTGGCGGATGAGGCCGAGCGGGCGTTCGACCTGGAGCCGTGAGCATCGGCCGTATATACGATAGCGCGCGCTACGCAAAAATCAAACCACCATCCGAGCTGTCTCGCCCCGGGCGGCCGTTCACGCCTCCTGGCGGGCGGCTACCCCAAGAATGTCGCGGGCCTGCGACACGGTGGCGACGGGCCGCCCGATGGCTTCGCACATCGCGACGGCGCGCGCCACGAGCTGGGCGTTGGAGTCCGCGTACTCGCCGGGAGCGACGTAGACGACGTCCTCGAGCCCGGTGCGGACGTGGCCGCCGAGCGCGAGCGTGACGGCCATCAGCGGGAAGTGCCGGGCGATCGCCGTAACCATCCAGGGGACGCCGCTGGGAACGAGGTCCGCGAACAGCGAGATCGTGGCCGGCGTGGCCGGCGCGCCACCGACGATGCCGAGCAGCATGTGCATGATGCCGGGCGGGCCGCCGGCCGAGCTCGCGAGCTTGGCGGCGGTGAGCGCCATGCCGAGGTCGAAGCACTCGTACTCGGGCAGGACTGCACCGGCCGCCATCTGCTCGAGCAGCTCGGCCATGTGGGCCGGCGAGCTGATCAGCAGGTCGCCGCCGGGCCCGAAGTTCATGCTGCCGCAGGTGACGGTGGCCAGGTCGGGTTCGGCTTGGAGCGAGCGACGGGAGTCCTCGGCCGGCGCGCCGAGCTGCCCGCCGGTCGTGAAGCTGAGCAGGACGTCGCCGGCCTGCTCGCGGATCGCCTGCTTGATCGCCAGGTAGTCCTCCGGCGCCTGGCTGATCTGCCCGTCGGCGGAGCGCGCGTGTACGTGCACGACGCTGGCCCCGGCGCGGGCGGCGTCGATCGCAGCCGCGATCACGTCATCGCGGCTGACCGGCTGATTCGGGTTCCCGGTTACGATCCCGCCGGAGACGGCACAGGCGAGCACGGCCGGGGCTTCGGCGGTTACGGCGGCGGTGCGGGCAAAGGCCCGCGCGGCAACGGCGCCAGCCCGAAAGCTCACGCGCCGGACCCCCCGTGCGTTGCGTTTCCAGAGATCGTCGTTCGGCCCACTTCGAGTTCGCTGATCTGACGCGCAGGCGATCCGGCGCGCACACACTCCGCCTGCCCGTAACCTAGCGACGACGCGCGGTGGAGTGGCGAATAAGCTCATAAGAGCTGCGGTCAAAATCTCCGCAGGATGCGGGATGGCGGCATCTTCACGGAGCGGGCGCGGCGGCGATTCGCGAACGCACGGGCCACAGACTCGTGCGCCAGCACGGCGGATCCGATGCCTGCAACGAGGCGTGCGCGGAGAAAGGTCCGCACGGCGCCGATGCTAGGCTGCGCCCATGTCGGACATGGCCGATCGCGTCGATCGCGAGCGCGTCTTCTACGACACCAAAAGCGATCGCTTCGACCGTCTGCGAGAGCTGATCTGGCGGGCGATCGGAGAGTTCAATCGCAACGAGGAGATCACCGAGCTCTACGATCCGCGCGGCAAGCGAGTGCTGCTGTACGGCTGCGGACCGGCGCTGGGGTCGAAGGATTTCGTCGAGGCGGGCGCGAGTGAGGTCGTCGGCATCGATATCTCGGCGGGCGAGATCGAATACGGACAGCAGGTCGCCGCGCAGGGAGGCTACGCCGACCGCGTGGATCTGAAAGTCGCCGATGCGCACCACACGGGCCTGCCGGACCGGTCGTTCGACCTGATCATGGGTACGGCGATCCTTCACCATCTCGACGTTCGCTTGGCGCTGGCGGAGCTGCGCAGGCTGCTCGCGCCGAACGGACGGGCGGTGTTCCTCGAGCCGCTCGCCCACAACCCGATCCTGCGTGTCGGGCGCAGGCTGACACCGAGCGCTCGGACCGACGACGAGCATCCGTTCACGGTGGAGGACTGGCGGCTTTGCGCGGAGGCGTTTCCGGGCTTCTGGCACAGGGAGGCCGAGCTGACGAGCATCCCGCTGATGCCGCTCAGCTTCGTGCTGCCGCGCGCGTGGCAGCGCGGCCTGGCCGATCGCGCCGGCGCATTTGACGATCGTCTGCTGGCCCGCTATCCGGGTCTCGGTCGTTACGCGCGGACGACGACGATCGTGCTCGAGTAGACGACGCGCAACGGCTCCGCGGCGGCGTGTGGGAGGATCTCCGGGCCGTGCCAATGCGCGTAGGTATAGACATGGTGTCCGTCGATGCGGTGCGCGAGTCGATTCGCGACCACGGCGATCGCTATCTGAAACGTTTCTACACAGACGGCGAGCTGGGCGACTGCGATACCGCGGAGGGGCTGATCGCAGAGCGCTTGGCCGCACGGTTCGCGGCCAAGGAGGCGGTGCTGAAGGTGCTGAGGCCGGTCGACGAGGCGGTTCCGTGGCACGCGATCGAGGTGGTTCGCCACGGCGCGGGATGGGTCACGCTGGCGCTCAGCGGACGCGCCGCGGAGCTGGCCGCGGAGGCCGCCCTGAGCGACTTCGAGCTGAGCATCTGCCACGAGGGGGAGTATGCGGCCGCCGTGGTGGTGGCGCAGTCCGGCGGCTAGGCGCATGCAGAGCTGATTGCGGGCCGGCGGGACTACACTTCAGTCTTCGAGGCAGCGATCCGATAATGAGCGCATGACTGAGGAGATCCGCCAGATCATCGCTGAACACGGGCGTCTTTCGATGGATGCCGACGAGCTCACGCCAAACGCCGACCTTTACCACGCGGGCATGACTTCGCATGCGAGCGTGAACGTGATGCTGGCGCTCGAGGATCATTTCGACGTCGAGTTCCCCGACCGCATGCTCAAGCGGAGCGTGTTCGAAAGCATCTCGGCGATCGAGGCGGCGCTGCAAGAGCTGCGCGCCGAGCCAGCGGTGTCATGAGCGTGTCAGTCGCGCGCGACCAGACTCGCGATCAGGCGTTCATGGGCGCGGTGATCCGTGTGGCCGACGAGGTTGCTGCGCCGAATGCCGATTCCGTGGACCGCGAGGCGCGCTTTCCGATCGAGACGATCGAGGGTTTGCGCGAGGCGCAGGCGCTGTCGGCGTTCGTTCCCACCGAGCTGGGCGGCGGAGGTGTGGCGTTCGAGACGATCGCCGAGGCCTGTTTCGAGCTCGGCAGGCGCTGCGGCGCGAGCGCGATGGTGTTCGCGATGCACCAGATCCAGGTGGTCACGATCGTCCGCCATCTCGAGGACGCGGACTGGTTCGAGGAGTACCTGCAGGCGCTGGCGCGCGAGCAGCGGCTGGTCGCGAGCGTCACCTCCGAGGTGGGCACGGGCGGCGACATGGGGCGCTCGGTGGCGGCCGTGACACCGGCCGAGGGCGGGATGCGCACGTTTCAGAAGCAGGCGCCGACGGTCAGCTACGGCGCGTATGCCGACGATCTGTTCGTGACGCTGCGGCGCGACCCCGACGCCGAGGCGACCGACCAGGTGGCGGCGCTGGCGCGCAAGGACCAGTTGCAGCTCGAGCAGAACAGCAGCTGGGATCCGCTGGGAATGCGCGGGACCTGCTCGCCGGGGTACGTGGTGAGCGCCACGATCGCTCCCGAGCAGGTGCTGGCGACGCCGTTTCCGCGCGTGAGCGCCGAGTCGATGGTGCCCGTGTCGCACATCCTCTGGTCGCACCTGTGGCTCGGGATCGCGACCGACGCGTTCGAGCGCGCGCGCGCGTTCGTGCGGGCCGCCGCCAAACGCAGTCCCGGCGAGACTCCGCCGGCCGCGTTGCGGCTGTCGCACCTGATGAGCGAGCTGTCGCTGCTGCGTGCCGAGGTCTCCTCGGGGTTGACCGAATTCGTCGAGGCGTCCGATGAGCCGGGCCGCGAGCGGCTCGGGACGATGGCGTCGGCCTTGCGCTTCAACAACCTCAAGATCGCGGCCTCCGAGCAGGCGCCGCGCGTGTGCCAGGGGGCGCTCGGCGTGTGCGGGATCATGGGCTTCAAGAACGACACGCCGTTCAGCGTCGGACGCCATCTGCGCGACACGATGTCGGCCTGCTTGATGGTCGCGAACGAGCGGATCCACCATACGAACGCGAGCCTGCTGCTGATCGCCAAGGACGTCTGATGCCGGAGGGGGTCTGATGCCGGCGCCGGGTCCGGCCAGCGCAGACCAGGCGGCGCTGTTGAGGGCGCTGATCGAGCAGCGTCTGCTGATCGAGACGGGCGTGCCCGGCGTGTACGGTCGCGGGGGCGCGTTCGAGGACGTGCGCGAGGCCGTCGGCGCGCTGGTGACGCGCGCGGGGTCGGGCGAAGCGCCCGAGCAGCTGCGGTTTCCTCCGGTGATGCCGCGACGGGACCTGGAGACGGTCGGGTACCTGAAATCGTTTCCGCATCTGGCGGGCAGCATCTTCTCGTTCGCCGGCTCCGAGGGGGATGCGCTCGAGCAGTACGAGCGGGCGAGCCGCCACGAGGACTGGAGCGAGTTCCAGACGATGACCGAGCTGGTGCTGACGCCCGCGGCCTGCTACCCGGTGTATCCGGCGATCGCCGCGCGCGGGGCGCTGCCGGCAGGCGGGGTCACGATCGACGCGGGCGGCTCGTATGTGTTCAGGCACGAGCCTTCCGGAGATCCGGCGCGGTTGCAGATGTTCCACCAGCGCGAGATGGTTCGGATCGGCGAGCCCGAGACGGTGCAGGCATGGCGCGAGCAGTGGCGCGAGCGCGCGCTGGAGCTGCTCGGCGGGATCGGCCTGGAGGTCGAGCTCGAGGTGGCGAGCGACCCGTTCTTCGGGCGCAGCGGGCGGATGCTCGCGGCCAGCCAGCGCGAGCAGCAGCTGAAGTTCGAGGTGCTGACCCAGATCGCCGGGCCCGAGCCGACGGCGGTGGCGTCGTTCAACTACCACCAGGAGCACTTCACGGGGGCGTACGGGATCGAGCTGGCCGGCGGCGGGACGGCGCACACCGCGTGTCTGGGGTTCGGTCTCGAGCGGATCACGATCGCGCTGCTGCGCATGCATGGATTCGAGCCGGCGGGTTGGCCGCAGGCCGTGCGCGAGCGGCTGTGGGGAGCGGCCGGCCGGTCCCTGAACGGCGCGGCCCACGCGGCACAGGCCGAGGCGAACACGGGATGAGCGATGGGCGCGACGATGACAGGACTGGTGAGCCTGCTGGGGCTCGACCCGGCGAGCTATAGCCCCCACGCCCTGCACTCACCGCAGCGGACGTACATCGAAACCAACTGCTACACCGACGTGATCGTCGAGCTGCTGCACGCGCGCGGCGAGGAGCCGCTTGCGGCGATGGGGTGCACGCTGCGGATGGACTTCGAGGGCGACCAGTGGACGTTCTTCAAGCCTTACGTCGAGGACTTGGAGGCGCTGTTCGGCGTGGACGTCCACGAGATGCAGCCCTACCGTCCGCTGCCCGAGCAGGCGGCCGAGCAGATCGCGGCAGGGCGGACGCTGATCGTCGAGCTGGACTCGTGGTATCTGCCGGACACGGCCGCGACGAGCTACGGCCGCGAACACGTCAAGACCTCGGTGGTGGTGGAGGCGATCGATCCTGCGGGCGAGCGGCTGCGCTATTTCCACGCGGCTGGCCTGCACGAGCTGTCCGGCGACGACTATCGCGGCGTGTTTCGCATCGGGGGAGAGTGGTCCGAGGACGTGTTGCCGCCCTATACGGAGCTGGTGCGGTTCGACGCGGGCGAGCCGCTGCGCGGCGAGAAGCTGCGGGCGCGGGCGCGGGGGCTGCTGCGCGGCCATCTCGAACGCCGCCCGGGATCGAACCCGTTCGTGCGGTTCGGCGAGCAGCTGGAGCAGGATCTGCCTCGGCTGCTCGAGGGCGACGCGGCGGCGTACCACGCGTATGCGTTCGCGACGGTGCGGATGGTGGGGTCCGCATTCGAGGTCGCGGGAGCACAGGCGCGGTGGCTGCTCGGTGACGAGGCCGCGGGCGCGTGTGCGGCGCTCGAGCGGATCGTGGAGGGCTCGAAGATCCTGTCGTTCAGGCTGGCGCGTCGCCGCGCGTTCGATCCCGGCGGGACGCTCGAGACGCTGGCGGGCGGCTGGGAGGAGGCCATGAGCCAGCTCGCCGGCGTGCTGGCGTGAGCGGGACCGTGCCCGCCGCCGGCGTGAATACCGCGCGCCGGCCGAGCGTGGACGGGCACGACGCGCGCGACCTGAGCGAGGGCTGGCAGGCGGCGCGGTGTGCGCCCGACCTGCATTCCGAGCCGGGCGGCGCGGACGGGCTCGATTGGCTGCCGGCGCGGGTGCCGGGGACGGCGGCGCTGGCGTTTCAGGACGCGGGTGTCTGGCGTTGCGGGGAGCCGTATGAGTTCGACGGCGAGGACTGGTGGTTTCGCACGAGCTTCGAGGCCGAGCCGCAGGCCGACGGCGAGCGAGTGTGGCTGCGGATGGACGGGATCGCGACCGTGGCCGAGGTGTTCCTGAACGGCGAGCTGGTGCTCGAGAGCGAGTCGATGTTCGCGAGGCACAGGGTCGACGTGGGCGGGCGGTTGAGCGCGAGCAACGAGCTGGCGATCCGCTGCCGGGCGCTGGGGCCGCTGCTGCGCGTGCGCCGGCGCCCGCGCGCGCGCTGGCGTACGCGGCTCGTGGCCGAGGGCAACCTGCGGTTCTTTCGCACGATGCTGCTGGGACGCTGTCCGGGGATCGCGCCCGGGCCGGCGGCGGTGGGTCCGTGGCGGCCGGTGTGGCTGGAGCGCACACGTGGTGTTGAGGTTGAGCAGATGAGCATGCGACCGCGGCTGCAGGGCAACGACGGGGTGCTGGCGGTGCGGGCGCAGCTGCGTGGACTCGGCGGACGGAGGGTCGAGACGGTAGAGGTCGAGCTGAGCGGCGCATCCGGGACACACCGAGCGCGGCTCGGCGTGAACGCAGTCCGTGCGAGCGGCGCCAACGGGGCGGACGATGGGAAGACGCCCGAAACAGGGCTTGTTACGGCCGTCGGCGAGCTGTACGTGCCGGGCGTGGAGCGCTGGTGGCCCCACACGCACGGAGAGCCGGCGCTTCACGATGTGCGGCTGCTGGTGAGCGGTGAGGGCTGGACCAGCTCCGCGGACGCGGGCAGGGTGGGCTTTCGGGAGCTGTCTTTTGGGGCGCGGACCGAGCATGATGTCGAGCAGGCCGGGCTCGATCTGCATGTGAACGGCGTGCCGGTGTTCGCCCGAGGTGCGGTCTGGACCACGGCCGACCCGGTCGGGCTCGCGCCGCCGGAGGAGGCTCTGCGCGCGGCGCTGGTCCTTGTGCGCGACGGCGGCATGAACATGCTGCGCGTGCCGGGTACCGGCGCGTATGAGAGTCAGAGCTTCCACGATCTCTGCGACGAGCTGGGCATTCTGGTGTGGCAGGACTTCATGTTCGCCAACCTCGACTACCCGGTGGCCGACGAGGGCTTTCGGGCGACCGTGGCGCGCGAGGCTCAGATGGTGCTCGACGCCCTCGGCGGGCGCCCGAGCCTGGCGGTGCTGTGCGGCAACAGCGAGGTCGAGCAGCAGGTGGCGATGAACGGGCTGGACCCGGCGCTGGGCCGAGGCGAGCTGTTCGGCGAGCTGCTGCCCGGGCTGGTCGGCGAGAGCGGCGTGGACAGCTTGTACATCCCGAGCGCTCCGTGCGGCGGCGATCTGCCGTTCCGGCCGGGCCAGGGCGTCGGCACCTACTATGGCGTCGGCTGCTACAAGCTGCCGCTGCAGGACGCAAGACGCGCAGGGGTGCGGTTCGCGGCCGAGAGCCTTGCCTTCTCGCACGTGCCGGGGGAGGAGAGCATCGAGGAGATGGCGCCCGACGCGCCCGAGCGGCTGGTGGGACATCACCCGGTTTGGAAGGCCGGGATTCCGCGCGAGAACGGTGCCGACTGGGATTTCGAGGACATCCGCGACCACTATCTGCAACGGCTGTTCGGCGTTGACGCAGGGGAGCTGCGCGGCTTCGACCACGGTCGCTACCTGGAGCTTTCGCGCATGCTGACGGGCGAGATCCTGGCCGAGGTGTTCGGCGAGTGGCGCCGAGAGGGCTCCCCCTGCAGGGGCGCGCTGGTGCTGTGGCTGCACGACCTGCTGCCGGGGGCGGGCTGGGGCCTGCTCGACAGCCGCGGCCGTGCGAAGCCGGCCTACCACCACCTCAAGCGGCTGCTGGCGCCGGTGGCCGTCTGGACGACCGACGAGCAGCTCGGCGGCGTGGTGGCCCACGTGGCCAACGATCGGCCAGAGCCGCTGAGCGCGAATCTGCGCGTGGCGCTGTATCGCGAACGCGAGCACGTGACCGAGCAGGCCAGCGTGCCGGTGCAGCTGGGAGCGCACGGTTGCGGCGAGTGGAACGTCGAGGCGGTGGTGGGCCACTTCGTGGACGCCGGGTGGTCGTATCGCTTCGGGCCGTGCGTGAACGACACGATCGTCGTGACGCTCGAGCAGGACGAGCGCGAAGGCAGCGCAGGCTACGGCGAGCACACCCAGCCCGCAGGCGAGCAGGACGAGCGCGAAGGCAGCGCAGGCTACGGCGAGCACACCCAGCCCGGAGGCGAGCAGGGCGAGCGCACAGGCGAGCCCGATCGCGGCGGCGAAAGCGGCGAGCGAGGGCGCGCGCGGGTGCTGTCACAGGCGATGCGCTTCCCATCCGGCTGGCCGCTCGAGCGCGAGACGCCGGAGCGCCTCGGATTGGCGGCGCACACGCGCGCGCGCGCGCGTGGGCTCCCCGATCGCGCAATCGAGCTCGCGGTCTCGAGCAGGCGCCTGGCGTACGGCGTGCGCGTGCACGCGCCCGGGTACGCACCGAGCGACGACGGCTTCTCGATCGAGCCGGGCGGAGAGCGGATCGTGGCGTTGCGGCCGCTGGCGGCCGAGCCGTCGCTGCAGGGAGCGCGCATCGGGGCGGTGAACATGAACGGGGTGATCAGGATCGGGCAGGAATGATCAGGACCGTGCAGCGATGATCGGCTCAGGCGGCGATCGGCAGGATCGGCCGGGAATCGGCGCCTCCCCCATGCCGGCACCCGAGGCGGAGCCGGGGCCGAGGGCAGCGCAGGTGCTGCCGGCGCCAAGATTCGTGTATCTGCAGACGGGCGGGCAGCCGGCGTTCGCGGCCTTTCACGCGGGGGCGGAGCCGCACGAGCGGCAAGCGGTGCTGATCTGTCCGCCGTTCGGCTGGGAGGACATGTGCTCGTATCGCAGTCGCCGCGATTGGGCCGAGCACCTGGCGCGCGCGGGGTACTCGGCGCTGCGCCTCGATCTGCCGGGCAGCGGCGACAGCGCCGGTGATCCCGGCGATCCGGGCCGGCTCGCGGCCTGGACGGAGGCGGTCGCGAATGGCGCGTCGTGGCTGCGGCAGGCGGGCAACGCCGGCGAGGTGGTGGCGATCGGCATCGGCCTCGGCGGCATGCTCGCGTGCCGCGCCGCGCTGCAGGGGGCACCGATCGAGGAGCTGGTGCTGTGGCAGGTGCCGGCGCGCGGGCGCGCGCTGGTGCGCGAGCTGCGGGCGTTCGCGGCGCTGGAGGTCGCGTACATACCCGATCCCGACCGGGACGTACCCGACCCCGACCGGGACGTACCCGACCCCGACCGGGACGCACCCGACCCCGACCGGGACGAGGAGGCGGCGGAGCCGCCCCGGCTGGAGGATGGCGCGCTGGTGGCGAACGGCTATCTGCTCAGCGCCGCCACGGTTGCCGAGCTGCGGGGTCTCGATCTCGCGGACGTGGCACCGAGGGCCCGCGGACCGCGACGCGCGCTGCTGCTGGGACGCGACGGCCTGAAGGCCGACGAGCGCCTGCGCGCCGCCCTCGAACAGGCGGGAACGGCCGTCACGGTGGCGGACGGTCCGGGCTTCGGGGCGATGACGGTCGAGCCCCAGGAAGCTCGTCCGCCGACGGCGGTGTTCGAGTCCGTCGATTCGTGGCTGAGGGAGGGAGAAGGAGTCACGGCTGAAAGCATGTCGGTCGAGGCGGAGGCGGCATCGGGCGAGCTGGACGCCGCCCCGATCACCGTCGCCTCCCCAGCACACGACTCCCCAGCGCAGGCCTCCCCAGCACACGACTCCCCACCACACGACTCCCCAGCACACGACTCCCCAGCACACGACTCCCCAGCGCAGGCCTCCCCAGCACACGACTCCCCAGCGCAGGCCTCCCCAGCACGCAACTCCCGAGCGCAGGCGAGCTCGCAAGACGAGCTGCGTCTGAGCCACGCGGGCGTCGAGCTGCGCGAGCGTCCGATCACCGTGCAGGCCCCCGAGGGTCCGCTGTTCGGGATCCTCACCGAGTCCCTCGGCGAGCGCACGGAGCTCGGGGCGGTGCTGGTCAACGCGGGCGCCCAGCGCCACATCGGGCCGAACCGCATGTGGGTGGAGATCGCGCGCCGCTGGGCGGCGCGGGGCGTGCCGACGCTGCGGTTCGACCTCGGTGGGATCGGCGACTCCGATGGCGACGCCGCCGCGCTCGCGCACGTGGCCGGGATCTACAAACCGGCGTACGGCCCGCAGATGCGCGCGGCGCTCGAAGTGTTCGGCGCTCACGGCCTGCCGGAGCGGTTCGTCGTGCTCGGCCTGTGCGCCGGCGGCTATTGGTCGATGCGCACGGCGCTCGAGGACGAGCGCGTGCGGCTGGCGATCCTGCTCAACACGCGCTCGCTGATCTGGGACGAAGCGGTGTACGGCGTGCGCCGCGCGCGCGAGCTCCGAGAACGGGTGCTGCTCGGTTCGACCTGGCGCAAGGCGCTGCGTGGCGAGCTGGACCTCGCGCGGCACATCGAAACCGCCCGCGCGCTCGCCCTGCGAGCCGCGCGCACGCCGCGGCGCCTGCGCGCGCGACTCGGCGGGGGTTTCACAGGCGCACCCAGGGCGCATGGTCTCGATCGGACCGCCGAGCTGGCGGCGATGTTCGAACGCCTGCAGGAGCGCGGTCAGCATGCTCTGCTGCTGTTCACCGGGCGCGAGCCTCTGCATCGAGAACTTGCCGCAAGAGGCCTGCTCGAGCGCATGGCGAGCTGGCCGAACATCGAGATCGCGATCCGCGGAACCTCGGCGGACACGCATACGCTGACGCCGCTGTGGCTGCAGCGCCAGGTGCACGAGCTCGTCGATCGCGCGCTCGAGCAGGAGCTCGCGCGCCTGCCGCAGACCGTGCGACGCTGAGACGGCAGTCAGCAGACCTGCGACAGCCCGGCGCCCGCGCTTTCCGGCGAGCGCTCGCGCGCCTGGCGCGCCACGGCCGCCAACCGGACCAGCCCGCCGCGCCTGGGGTCAGCCGAGCGCTTCTGCGATTTGATCCAGGCGCGACTCCCACGAGTGCGACTGCGCGCGCTGCGAGCGCTCGCGTCGCGCGGCGGGCGTGTCGTGTTCGATCGCGTCCTGGACGCGCGCCGCGAACTCCTGGGCGGTGGCGGCCTTGAGAACGTCCGGAGTGTCGACGAGCGTGTCCAGCGGCGTCGCCACGACCGGGCGGCCGGCGGCGAGGTACTCGTAGATCTTCATCGGGAACACGCTGCGCATCTCGCCGTCCAGGTGGTACGGCACGATCGCCGCGTCGGCGCCGCGCAGCACGCTCGGCAGCTGCTCATATGGTCGGTAGCCGAGCATCCGAACGTTGGGCAGCCCGGTGAGGCCGTGTACGTCGGTTCGTGGATCGCCGGGGCCGACGGGACCGACGAACGCGAAGGTCCAATCGGGCTTCAGGCGCGCGAGCTCGGTCACCAGCGGAATGTCGATCTTGACGGCAACGATCGCGCCCACGAACACGATCCGCGGCTCGGGCAGTGCGGCGATGGCCGGATCGACGGGCCCCGGTTCGAGCGCGGTTGCGAACAGCCGTGTATCGGCCACGTTGGGGGCGTAGTGAACATTGGAGTTGAGCGTGCGCATCCGCGTGACGAGCTCAGGCGCGCTGGCGAGCACCGCATCGGCCCGGCGCGCGAAGCGCGCCTCCGCGGCGAGGAAGCTGTCGGCGTCGATTCCGGCCTTGGCGGCATGGTCGTCGTCGATGTAGTACAGCGTCTGTGAGGGTGAGAGCACGTCGATCAGCGCCTCTGCCTGTGGCACGAACGACCACAGCAGCGGGTCTCGCAGCTGCAGCTCGGTGACCGCGCGCATCACGAACCGGCGCAGCAGCATCGCGTTCACGGAGCGCAGCAGCTCGTTGGAGTGAAGCGGCAGGACCAACGGTGACAGCACGTGCAGTCCGTCGACTTCGCGCAACGGATGCAGCGCGCTGCGCAGGCGCCTGCCGATTCGCGTCACGTCGCGTGAGGCGAGCTGGGGCCGGCGCAGTCCGAGCGACTCGACGAACAGGATCCGGTTCTCATGCGCGGCGCGCACGAGCAGGTGCTGCTGGTTCGTCAGGAGATCTGTGTGCCAGTCGGAGAAGCCGACGCACACGATGTCGCGCCCCTTCAAGCTGGTTTGGGCCGCAGCGGCCGGTCCCGGTGCCTCAGCGTGCACTCCGGCCCCCGTACGTGCTTCCATTTTTCAACGGCCTCTGGACCGGAAAGCCCGGCAACACCTGCTGCGATCCATGCCTTACATAGTCGGGGACGGCGCGGACACGTGCACACGGTTGAGCGCATGCGCCGGCCCGTACAGCCCGGCCATCTTCAGTCGCAGGCGCAGCGGCGTGATCGAGGAGTAGATCGGCTCGCGCGGGATGCGAAGCGATTGCCACGGACCGGGTCCGGCACAGGCACATGCGAGCTCGTAACCGGCCTCCCGAGTAGCGCGGACGGTCTGGTCGCTGGCTCGCCCGTATGGGTAGGCCATCGATGCGACCGGTTTGCCGAGCAGATCCTCGAGCGCGGCTTTGCTGCGCCGCAGCTGGTCGAGAGCCTCGGCGTATGCGAGGTCATCCAGGCGCACGTGGTCGACCGAGTGCGCTCCGATCTCGACGCCCGCCCGGGCAAGATCGAGGACTTCAGCCGGGGTCATGATCATCGCGCCATTCACTTCGGGATGGGCCTTGCCCATGAGACCGGTGCTGACGAACATCGAGCAAGGCAGCCCGCGATCGAGCAGGGCCGGTATGCCCTCGCGCGCGGTGCTGACCAGGGCGTCGTCGAACGTGATCGCAGCCCTGCATGCGGTGTCTGAGCCGTCGCGCATCAGCTGCCACAGCTTCGCCACCGTCAGCAGCCTGTACCCCTGCCCCTCGATCACGTCGAGCTGGTGGTCGAAGAGCTCGCGGCTGACGAACAGGCGCCACGGATCGCCACCGGCGGGCACGGGCCCGACGCCGTGGTAACAGAGGACGAATGGATAGCGCCGGCCGAGCAGGGTGCCCGCCGCACTGGCCAGCCAGCGACCCGGAGCGGTCATGCGGCGATACGCTCGGCGAGCGCCTCGATCGAGTACTCGCGCTCGACCAGCCGCCGCCCCTCGGCGACCATCTCGGCGCCGCCCTCACGGAGCACGTCGACGATCGCCTGGGCGAGCGTGGCGGGATCGTCCCCCTCGCGGTAGTGGACTCCGGCGACGACGCCCAGGCCACGCGCCGCCTTCGGCGTCGCGACGACGGGGACGCCATATGCGAGCGCTTCGATGAACTTGAATGAGCTGCCGGCGCCCTCGGTGATCGGCACGACCACGCAGTCCGCCTGCTCGTACAGTCCGGCCAGGCTGTCGACGAATCCAAGCACCTCTATGCGCGGATCCGGCGCGCGCCAATCGTCCATGCCGCGTCCGGCGATCGTCAGACGGGCTGCCGGAAGCGACTGCCAGACCAGCGGGAGCACGGAGTTGACGAGCAGTTCTCGTCCGCTGCAGTTCGGCGTGTAGGTGAAGTCGCCCACCATCAGGATGCTGCCTCCAGTGGCCGGATGATCGGGAGTGGGCTTCGTTGTCTCGGCGAGTATCGCTCTCACATCCACGACATTCGGAACGTAACGCACCGTTGCCGTGGGAACGAGCTTGCGCGCAGATTCGACGTCCACCTGGCTGACCATCCACGTTTCCGAGGCGAGCGAGATCACTTTGCGCTCGTATCGGCGCCGCGTCGCGCGAGCCAGCGCATGGTTGCCGAGGATCGGACTGCGCACGTAGTCGGGCTCGAAGTTGTGAGCGTTGTAGATGATCGGCCGTCGCCGAGCCAGGGACATCATGGCCGTGGCCGAGTTGGCGTCGGCGACGATGACGCGGCCGCGGTCGGGGCGCTGGGCGAGCTCGTGACCGGTTGCGATCAGCTCCGGGCTGGTTCCGCGGCAGCAGCGTGCCGGGATCCCACGAATGCGCTTGCTCGCATAGAGCGCCGCGCGGCGCGCCCCGCGCGAGGGCTCGACCTTGTGAAACTCAAGGTTCTCTATTTCCAGGTATGCCTCGCTGGGCTCGTCGGCATCGTGCGGAACGTAGACCAGATCAACGGGCCGGAGCGTCGCGAGCGCCCTGATGCAGGTGTAGGTGCGCATGTCTCGCCCGGTGCTGAGCGCGGGGGCGCTGGTGGTCATGTACAGGTCGCGCAGCTGGCTCATCGGTGATCGACCGCGGACGATTCGCGGACTCTCCAGTTCACCGTTGCGGGGTCGGTTTCCTGCGTGATCTGCGACAGCTCGCCGCGCAGCCCGCCGGGGACGCCGCGCATCAGCAGCCGGGCCCGCCAGCCGAAGGGCACGACGGCGTCGGCGGGGCGCAACTGGTCCTCGGCGTCCAGCGCGCGAATCAGGGCCAGCGGTCCGCTTCGAGCGAGTTGGCGAACGCGAACCGGGCCGGGCAGTGGGCTGTAGATGGGCTCGGCCGCCTGGCCTGGGTGCGTCCCGGCCGGCTCGACACCGCCATCATGAGCATCGACCGGCTCGACCGCCTGGCCCGGGTGCGTCCCGGCCGGCTCGACACCGCCATCATGAGCATCGACCGGCTCGCCCGCCTGGCCCGGGTGCGTCCCGGCCGGCTCGACACCGCCATCATGAGCATCGACCGGCTCGCCCGCCACACAGGTATGGGGTCCAATCAGGGCGACATCGGCGCCGGCGGCCTGAGCGCTTGCAAGCCAGCACTCGGCCTCCGCGGCCGAGCTGGTGTCCGCGATCACACCGAGCGCTCGCAGCGGCCCGCGTCGAACCCTGCGCGAGCCGTAGTGGGCGCCGCCGGCGACGCCGGAGGCTCCGAGCTCCGCGCCGCGACGGCCCAGCAGATGGCGCGTCCAGACGACCGTGTCGGTTGCGCAGTCCAACGAGATCCTGGCGAGTCCCGGCCATCCGTCCCGCCAGCCGCCGTCAATCATCAATCGATAGAGCAACTTGGCGGCGGGCCGCAGCAGCGCGCCCGTGAGCCACGCCACGAGGGTACAGCGTCCTTGCAGCTGTCCGGCCTCCAGGCGCGCGTAGCGCCACGCGTCGGCGACCGCCTCGCTCCAGGTCGAGGCGAGCAGGTGGGTCAGGTCGCCCTCCAGCGGCTGCACGGCTCCTTCGGGAATGAACCCCTCGTGGACCGTCCGCGCCTCGTCGTGGCGATATGCGCCACGACGCAGCAGCCGGTGGCGATACTTGGGGTACTTCGCGGCCGGGCCGAGCGGATGGCCGAGGAAGATCTCGCGCAAGGGCAGGCCGGCCAGGTCCACGCGGCCCTGCGCGCCGTTTGGCGAGGCGGCGAGAAAGCGCTCGATCTCGCGACGAAGCTCCGGGGTGACACGCTCGTCGGCGTCTATCTCCAACACCCACGTGCCGGTCGCATGGTCGAGCGCGACGTTGCGCTGGGCCGCGAAGCCCAGCCAGGGCTGCTCGACCACGCGCGCCCCGGCCGCGCGTGCGATCGCCGTGGTCCGGTCGGTGGAGCCGGAGTCGACGAGCACGATCTCGTCGCAGAACGCGACGCTCGCCAGGCAGCCCTCCAGGCTGGCCGACTCGTCACGGGCGATGATGCAGGCGGAGAGGGTCGCGCGCGACCCGGTGTCGGTAGCGACCGTCTGCACTGCTGTCATGATGCCCGATGGCCGACACCATGAGCAGCGACAGCCAGTCCGCGGACCTGAGCGCGCAGGCGCCGGCGTCGGGCCCGGTGATTTCAGCTCCGGTGCATGCCCGGCGGGCCACGGCGGACGTCCTCGTGCAGGTGGTGGCCCGGCTGCTGAACCTGCTGCTCGGCGTCGTGGCAACAGCGGTGCTGGCTCGCAAGCTCGGAACCGGCGGTTTCGGCGAGTGGACCACGATCTTGCTGATCCCGGGCCTGCTCGGGAACCTGAACAACCTCGGGTTCCTGCAGGTGGCGGTGCGGCGGGCTGCCGCCGACCAGGATTCGCGCTGGCTGGGGGCGCTGGTGAGCATCCGCCTCGCCCTGTCGGTGCCGACGACGCTGGGGAGCATCGTCGTCGTGGCGCTCGTGGCACACGGCACCGAGATGCTGGTCGCCGGCATCATCGTCGCCCTGCAGGGGCTGCTGGCCGGGGCAGCGGCCTTGGGCGCCGTGTTTCAGCTTCAGGCGCGCAACGACCTGCCGATGCTGACCATGACGCTCAACAGCGTGCTGTGGACCACCGCCGTGATCCTGGTCGCGAGCTCGGGCAGCAATCTGGTCATCTACGCGGTGGCCCTGACCGCGATCGCCGCGCTCACGACATCGATGGAAGCGCTGATCGCGCTGCGGCGCGTCAAGATCCCGATTCGCGGCACGCGCAGGCTCTGGAGCGAGCTCGTGCGCACGGCCGTGCCATTGAGCATCGGCAGCCTGCTGATCCTGGCCTACGCGAAGATCGACGGCCTGATCGTTTACACGATCTCGGGATCGAGCGCCGCGGGCCTGTATGGCTCGGTCTGCCGGATCGTCGAACAGGCGGGGTTCGTCCCGCTCTCGCTGGTCGTCACGCTGATGCCGATCGTCTCGCGCCTGTACCCCAGTCGTATCGGCGATGCCCGGCGGCTGCTGCAGTTCGCGCTGGATGTGCTCGCGATGTTCGCGCTGCCGGCACTGGGCTTCACGCTCGTCGCCTCACGCCCGTTGATGGAACTGATCTACGGCCCGCACTTCGTCGAAGCGAGCGCTGCGCTGCCGATCCTGATGGGCGCCTTCGTGTTGATCTGCTTTGGCTACGCGCTGGGCGTGTTCACACTCGTGCTCGGTCTGCAGAGCCGCTTCGCGCGCTATGCGCTTGCGGCGCTATGTCTGAATGTAGCCCTCAACCTCGTGTTGGTGCCGCCCTACGGATACATGGCGGCGGCGTGGGTGACGCTCGTGACCGAGGCGTTCATCATGACGCTCACGGGCCGGGCCGTGCTGCGCCGGCTCGCACAGCGCCTGCAGTTCGGGCGTCTGTTGCGAGTTGCGCTGGCCGCTGCGGTGTCCGCGGGAGTGACGCTGGCGCTCCGTGAGCTCGGCGTCAACGTGATCGGGCTGCTGATCGCCGCCAGCGTCGCCCAGCTGGCAGCACTGTTCGCCCTGCGTGCGCTGCGTCCGAACGAGCTGCGAGCGCTCTTGCGACGCGATCCGATGAATGCCTTCTGATCGTCCGGTCGCGGCCCGAATCGCCGTGACCTGCGGAGGAGACCCGGCCGATGTGGCTGCTTACTCCGGCAGCCCGTCGGCGCTGCTCGGGGGGCTGCGCCAGGCCGGTGTACAGGCCCTGGCGCTGCGCGGCGACCTCGGGCCGCACGCGCAGATCTCCTTTGAACGGCTGCTCGTCGCGATTGCCCTGCGTCCGCGCGACCTCGCACACCCCGAGCGGCTGCGACAGCGGCGCCACGAGCTGCGCATGACGCGCGGGATGACGCCCGTGATGCCGATCGCGCGGGCGTGGGGAGCGCGCCGCGGTCTGGCCCGCCTCGGGCCCGTGGACGCGATCGTCCAATACGGCGTGGGCTTCGATCTTCCGCGTGCGACCCGGTTCGTGACGATCGAGGACGCGACCCTCAAGCAGGTGGTCGAGGACTTCCCGTGGCCGTGGATCGGGGATCCGAGCCCAGGACTCCTGCGCAGACAGCATGCGCAGATACGCGCCCGTTACGCGCGCGCGAGCGCGTGTGCGTTCATGAGCGATTGGGCCGCCCGCTCGGCGATCGAGGACTATGGCGTGAGCCCCGACAAGGTGCACGTCGTTGGCGCCGGGCGCAACCACGAGCCACCCTGTCGCGAGCGCGACTGGTCGCGCCCGCGGGCGCTGTTCGTGGGCGGCGACTGGAAGCGCAAGAACGGACCCGCCGTCCTGCGTGCCTTCGCGCGCGTGCGCGAGCGCTGGCCCGCGGCACAGCTCGACCTGGTCGGCGGCCATCCTGCGCTGGAGAGTCTGCCCGGCGTACACGGGCACGGAGTGCTCTCGCTGGCCAAGCCCGCGGAGCGCGAGCAGGTGGAGGAGCTGTTCGCGCGGGCCACGTTCTTCGTGATGCCGTCGCTGTATGAGCCGGCCGGGATCGTGTATGCGGAGGCGCAGGCGGCCGGGCTCGCATCGATCGCGACGACCTCGGGAGGGTCGCGAACGATCGTCGGCGACGCGGGCATCGTCGTGGATCCTCGCGACGATGACGCGATCGCCGCCGCGATGCTGGAGTTGGCCGAGCCCGCGACCGCGGCGCGCCTGGGCGCGCTCGCGCTGGCCCGCGCCCCTCGGTTCACGTGGAAGGCGGTCGCGGAACGCCTGCTGCGCGCGCTGGCGCCGCCCGGTGTGGAGGTGGACGGTCTCGAGGGGTTCCTGGCCGAGCAGGCCCAAGGAGAGGCTCGATCAGGAGCCTGAGCTGCCGTTGGCGCAAACCTCGCGTAGATACGCCTCGAAGCGGACGATCTGCTTGCGCGCGTCGTAGTGCTCCTCGCAGCGCAGCCGCCCTCGCCGGGCCAGCTGGGCGCGCCTGTCAGGATCGGCGAGCAAGGCGTCGAGCGCCTGCCTGAGCGCATGACGATCGCCGTAGGGAACCAGCACCCCGGCCCTGCCTTCTTCGAGCATGTCGGGGATCCCTCCCACTGCGGTCGAGACGACCGGCGTGCCGCAGGCCATCGCCTCGAGCAGGACCCACGGATTCGTGTCTCCGTAGGTCGGCAGGACCAGCAGGTCAGCTTGCTGATAGAGGTCGAGCAGAGCCGGGTCCGACGCTTCGAGCCGGTGGACGCGCACGCCCGGGCGCTCGACGACCGGACTGGGGGTCACGAGATCCAGGTCGACCTCACGCCCGATCTTCTCGCCAAGTGCCGCCAGCAGGTCCTCGCCGCCCTTTTCGACAAAGCGGCCGCCAACGAACAGCACCCGCACGCGCTCGCGAGGACGCTTGGCGGCAGGCGCGTAGCGAAGCAGGTCGATGCCTGGATGGTGTTCGACCACGCGCGCGCCGGGAGCGTCGCGTTCGGCGGCCCGGCGCGCCCAGGCCGTCCAGGCCAGGACTAGAGCGGCGCTGCGCATCGCGCGGCGCTCCAGTGCCTGGCTCGGAGCGATCGTGACTGCGGAGTCGCCGTTCGCCGACGACCATGCCGGCATCGCCCACCAGTCGCGCACCGTGGCGTCGATCGACAGCACCACTGGGAGCCTGCGCATCAGCGCGGTCATGGCCAGCGCGATCGATTGTGTCTTGACGTAGACGACGTCGGCCGGCCAGTCCCGTAGCTCCTGGCGTAGCTGCGAGCGCGCGCGCAGGGACTGGACCACGTGCCAGCGCAGCGTATGAAAGTCGAGCTTCGCGCGGCTCAGCAGCGGCACCGGCCGCGCGGCCAGCGCTGTGGCCCAGCGATCCATCGGGGTCAGCTGGGCAAAATGAGCTTCGAGCTCGGGACGGGTGGCGAGCCCGACCTGCATCGCCGCCTCTCCCTGTGCCAGCCCCATGATGTAGCTGCCAGAGTTGCCCTCGTTGAAGAAGAGCACACGCATCGCGCGCCCGTACCGTAGCCCATTGCTCGCGGGGCGCGGATAGGGTTTCGGCGGATGCGCGTTCTGGTCGTGTCAACGCATTATCGGCCGGACGCAATCGGGGGCTACGAGATCGAGTGCGCTGCCGTCGTCGAGCACCTGGCTGCGCGCCACGAGCTGCTGGTGCTCACAAGCGGGTCCGAAAGGTACGCCGGCGAGGTGGGGCCTCGGATCGAGGTGCGCCGCGAGCTGACTCTGCTGTCGCCCGATCACAGGGGCTCATTGCGCGCGCCGGCGGCGGCACTCGGAGGCACACGCGCGGCGCGGCGTGCCCTCGCCTGGGGGCCCGACCTGGTCTATGCCTGGAATGGCGCGGCGATTCCCCACGCTGCACTGCGTGTGCTGGCGGACAGTCCGGTCCCGCTGGCGTTTCGCGTGTGCGAGCACTGGTTCGGGGGCATCTTCTGGCGCGACCAGTTCATGCGCGAACTGCTGCCGGCTCGGCGCGCACCGGCGCGCGCGATCTGGGCAGCCGCGTGTCGCGCGTGGAACACGCTGCCGGCGCTGCGCTTGCAGCCGACCGCGCCGGTTCGCACGGCGGTCTCGTGGAACTCCGATGCGCTGCGTCGCCTGGTGAAGGTGCCGCCATTCATCGACACGGTGCTCGAGCGCGTCGAACACGCGGTACCGCCGCGCGGCGATCTCTATGCCGCGGTCGAGCGCCATCCGAACGAGTGGCCCGAGCTGGTGTTCGTCGGTCGGATCACTCCCCAGAAGGGAGTGAGCGTCGCGATCGAAGCCCTTGCGCGCCTTCGAGCCCGTCACGAAATCCCAGCCAAGCTGGTGCTGGCGGGACCCGCGGAGGAGAGCTACGAGCGCGAGCTGCGTCGCCTGGCCGAGCAGCTGGATGTGGCCGGCGCGCTCAACTGGCGCGGCCCTGTGCCACCCGAGGAGGTGGCCCAGCTGCTCGCAGGCGCGAGCGCCATGATCGTCCCATCCACCTGGGATGAGCCGTTGGGCCTGGTGATGATCGAGGGGGCGCTGGCGCGTGTGCCGCTGGTCGCGTCGGACGTGGGGGGGATCGGAGAGGCAATGATCGACGAGGAGCACGCGCTTCTGTTCCCGCGCGGTGACGCCAACGCCGCCGCGGACGCCCTGCTCAGGACCGTCCGCGAGACCGAGCAGACGGCCGCGCGCGTAGGGCGCGCCTACGAGCGAGCACAGTCCTTTCGTCTCGGCCCCTATCTCGCTAATCAGGAACGCTTCGTGTTCGACGCAGTCAGCGCCCTGCGTGGCCGATGATCGCCGAGCCTGAACCCGCCGCGCGAATCACTCCCAGGTGACATCTTCACGGATTACGCGCCCGCGATTTTCCGCGACCAGAGCCCGTGCGGGAACGTCGCGTGTGACGACTGCTCCGGCGGCGATTATCGCGCCGTCGCCAACGGTGACGCCCTTCAATATCTTTGCACCCGCTCCGATCCATACGCCGTCGCCGACGGTCACCTGCGCGTCGCCGCTGTCGCGCCCGTCGACCCTGTGAAAGTCGGTGTCCATGATGAGCACGTCCCACGCGATCGCACAACCGCTGCCGATCGACACCCTGACCGCAGAGATGACACGTGCGTCGCCGTCGATGTGGGTGTCATCCCCGATCGTCACGGCGGCACCCGGACCGACCAGTATCTTGGTGCCGTCGCCGAGGCGTGCACCTCCCTCGACGATCAGCTCGGCGTCGCGTTGCAATTCGATCGCCGTGACCATCCCACGCGCCACGAAGCCGACGTAGGTCGGCGCGTCGCCGAGGTAGAGTCGTCGTCCGACCTCGATCCGCGCGCCCGGGGCGCGCACGATGCGAGCGCGAAGATTGCCGACGACCGGCAGCTGCCAGATCGGTCGCGTGGCGTGGCGCGAGAGCCACGCGCCGACAAGCGCCTTGCGGATCGACCGGCCGATGCGGCTTAGCCGTGAGGTCAATGTCGCGTGCTCTCGCCAGCCACTCCCGGGAGCGAGTGTACATGGGCGATCGGCAGTGCTGGCCGTCGGCGATTGGCAGTGCTGGCCGTGGACGATCGGCCATGCTGGCCGCTCGAGTCAGCCGCGCATGCGGCTGCTTTGAGTCAGGCCCACAGCCGGCGCACCTTGCTGCGCCGGCGCGCGTGCGACCAGTCGAACATGCTGTCGTTCAGTTCATAGTCGCCGTGCTGAGCCTCGGGGATATCGTCGTTCTCGATCCGCTCGATCAGGCCCGGGAGGGCGCGGTAGAACTCCTGCGAGCGATAGGGCGGATGCAGCGACCACATGCCCGGGGGAGCGCCGAGCAGGTCGACTCGATGCAGGCCAGCCGCTGACATCGCCTCGCTGATCGACAGCTCGGCAGCTCGGTACGGCGGATTGCCGTGCAGGCGCGCCTTGGCGCCGCTGATCGGGCGGATCGGGCCGAGCAGGCGCAGCGGCAACACGCGCTCGCGCAGGCGCTGGCGATCGATCAGGAACAGGCGCGTGCTGAGCGTCTTGAAGATGTATGCGGGAGAGCTGTAGTCGAATCGCGGGGCGGTCTCGCGGTGCAAGCTGCCATCGGCGGTAGGTGGCCCGGGAAGCGGGCTGCAGGCGAGCACATCACCGTGACCGGTGAGCAGCGTCTGCGCCTCCTCGATCCAGGTTTGGCTGGCTCCGCCGAACATGAGATCGGAATCGAGGTGCAAGACGAGATCGTTGCGCGCCTCGTGCAATCCATACAGGTACGGATAGAACGGCGCGCCCTTCGTGTCCTTCGCGGGAATCGGCGATCCCGCGGTGAAGGCGTCGGCGAGTCTCTGCATGCGCTCGGGCGCATAGTCGACCTCTGCGATGCGCGCGCCCGGATGCTCGCGGCAGAGCCGCTCGAGTAGTTCGCGCATGGGCGTGCGGCGCTCGTCCCAGCCCTCCCCAAACTGTCCGCCACGGGGAGTGCGGTGGAGATCGAAGGTGAACAGGATCTCCTCGACCTGACCCCCCCACGCCCGCATCTGGTGGGGCAGGATGTCGCTGGCATGCGGCAGGTCCACCGGCGCAACGTTGATCTGCAACGTCACCGGGCTCGTCTGCGGCATCGCGTCGGACTCTACCAGTCGCCTATAACGCCACGGACCCAAATCCGAGCGCGACGGTCACGGGCGCAATCCGAGCGCGACACGCCGATGCCAAGCGGGCGCACGTAGTGGACCCGCATTTGCGGACCGGCTCCCTCGATCAGCCGGTCAGTGTGCCACCGGCGCCCGGAGCAGGCGTCACGAGCTGGTCAGCACCTGCGCGATCGCTTTCGACTTCTGCGCGCGCTTCGGCGAAGGCGGCCGCCGAGGGCTTGGCCTGGAGGGGCCATTTGTACAGGCCGTAGCCTCCTTCACCTGTGTCGATGCCCTCATAGAGGTAAATGCTGGCGAGTCCCCATTCGGCCGACTGGTCGAGGTACTGCTTTACGTCGCGGGCCTGTTCGGCTTCGGTGACCGACGTGTTGCCGTCGGTTCCCTCGTAGGTGGGCTGGCCGACCTCGGTGATGTTGAGCGGCGCGTAGACGTGATCGGCCTTCATATAGCTGATCATGCGCGGAACGGTTGCCCAACCGGGCCGGTCGGCGCCCGAGCCGAAGCCGTCGGCGTTCATCGGTCCATAGGGATGGAAGCTCCAGGCATCGGGCACATAGCCCAGCGCCTTGACGAACAGCACACACCAGCCACCCCCGGATTCCCACTGCGACCATTCACCATTCGGCTGTACAGCGTCGGTCCAGGCATCGGCGATCAGCGTGATCCCGCTACCGGCGAGCGCTTCGTGTGCCGCGCGATAGTCGGCGGCATATGTCGAAGCGTACGAGCCGTGATAGTAGACCTCGTTGCCGAGCTCGATTTCGGTGAGGCCCAGTTCCCGCATGTGGGGCACGTAGCTCTCGACGCCTTCAGCGACCTGGGCAGGAGACACGTCGGCGAGCGGAGTTGCCGGGTTGTAGAGCAGCAGCGGCGTGATGCCGTCCGCGACCATTTCTCCGGCGGGACCCCAGCCTTCAGCGCTCGGGCTGAGCCTCGCGTATTTCACGCCGGTCGCCGCACGGATCGTTTCGCTGGCCGCTGGACCCCAGCCGACCACCCCGCCGATCAGTCCGACCTTGAGGCCGTCGCTCGTAGGAGGCGTTTCCTGTTCGCCCGAGCCACCCGAGCCGGAACCCGAGCCGCCCGAGCCGGAGCCGTGGCCACCCGAGTGGGAGCCAGCGCCGCTGCCGGTGTGGGAGCCGCCCGAGCCGCCGCCTTTGCCTGAGCCTCCACCAGACCCTGAGCCTCCACCCGATCCACCCGAGCCCGAGCCTTCACCCGAGCCCGAGCCTCCACCAGACCCTGAGCCTCCACCCGATCCACCCGAGCCCGAGCCTCCCGAGCCAGAACCGCCTGAGCCGCCGCCCGAGCCACCCGAGCCACCCGAGCCGCCGCCCGAGCCACCCGAGCCAGAACCGCCTGAGCCGCCGCCCGAGCCACCCGAGCCCGACCCTGAGCCCTTGTGACCCCTGTGTTTGTGGTGATGGTGTTTATGACGTTTGTGCGCCGATGCCTGCGTCGCGGTGTAGCGTGCGCCCAGGACTTGGAGAATGCGGCCCGAGCGGCTGAAGATCACGGTTATCGGCGCCGTCCATGCGCTTCCGGGCGTGTCCGTCCGGACGCTGTAGTGGACTGTGGCGCTCGGAACCGGCGTCAGCTGCACAGAGGTGACTGCGAGCATCCGCGTGATGCTACGGAGTTGCGTAGCTTTGCGCGTGAAGAAATAGGTTTTTACAGCTTTGACCGGAGCCCAGACCAGCTTGTCGCCGACGATCGCAAGGTGCGCGGGCGCCAGGCGTGCGGCGGGGCGAGCGTGCTCGCTGGCCCGATGCGCGTGATTTGCGGGCCTTTTGCCGTGTGTGCCGACGTCGTTGTGCGTGGGGCCGCCGCGCGGGTCGCGTCCGTGAGCGCTGGCGCTGGCTCCCAGGGCGCTTCCTGAGAGAGCGATCAGGCACGTCGCGAGCAGCAGCTGGCGCAGCGGAAGCGCTGCAGCCCGGAGACGGCGAGCGAGGTTCGTCATCGATCATTGCTCCTTCGGTGGCCGGGCTGTCTCCGAGAGACCCCTGGCTTTGCGCCCCCGCCTCGCGGCGGGTTTGCCTTTTCGGTGATTGGTCGACGCGGACGTCGCGTCGCACGCTTTCGGGCTGCGACAACGATGCCGTGAGGCTGCTGTCGATCCTAACGGGCCCGGTGTATGCGATCTGGCGGTCGGCCACCGAACATGGACGCATGTCAGGCCGACGCTGGACGCATATCCGAGCGCAAACTCCGCGCACAGCCGGCGAACGCAGCACATGCGGGCGATATGATCGGCTTGCCCGCGCCTGTCCGTGCGATCCTCGACGGCGGCGCCACGCGAGCCTCATGAGGCACCTCATTTTCAAGTCCCCGAGCCGAGCCGACGATAGGAGCCTTACGATGAGACGACTGGCTTTGACGCTCGCCTCAGTGCATCCAATCGATCGCTTCGACGGGCATGGCCGACCCGCCTGAGCGGGGGCAGCCCACACGTTCCCTCGGGAGCGGGAGGCCGGAGGGTCTGCGCGGCGATCTCGAGATCCTGCGCCGTCACTGGCGCCTGATCGCAGCCGTCATGTTCGCGTCGGTGCTCGTGTTCGTGGTGGCACATGAGCGCTCGGCCAAGTCCTACACGGCGACCGCGAGCGTGGCGTTCCAGAGCGACACGCTCACAGATGCGGCGCTCAACATCTCGACGGTTACAAGCAGCGAACCACAGCGCGAAGCCGACACCGAGGTGCTGATCGCGCATTCCGCGGAAGTCGCGCGCTCGGTGCGCGAACAGCTCAAACTCCCAGGCAGCCCCAACGAACTGCTGGCGCAGGTCAAGGTCGAAGCGGCGCCGACCGCCGACGTCCTGAACATCCTTGCCACGACGCCCGACCCGAAGGCTTCGGCGGCACTCGCCAACGCGTTTGCGTCGCAGTACATCGCGTTTCGCACCAAGGCTCAGCTGGCGGGCATCTCCACCGCCCAGGAAAAGCTCCGCGAACAGATCGCCGCCTTGCCCTCCACTTCGCCCGAACGCGCCACGCTCGAGCAGTCGCTCGTGCGCCTCGGCTCGTTGCAGGCGGCCGCCGCCAGCGGCACCAGCATCATCGGACGCGCAGCCACGCCCACGAGCCCCAACGGCAGCGGCGTCTCCGAGGCGATCGTGATCGGCGCTCTGGTCGGTGCAGCGATCGCGTTCTCGCTCGTGTTCTTGCTCGAGTCGCTCGATCGGCGCGTTAAGACCGTGGCCGACTTCGAGCGGGGTTACGGGCTGCCCGCGCTCGCGGGGATTCCGCGGGCCAGCTCGCCCGTGTTCGACGACGAGGACTCTGCCCAGCTCGAGCCCTACCGGATCTTGCGTACGGCGCTCGGCTTCAGCGCGGTCACGCGTCAGCTCAACACGCTGCTGGTGACCAGTGCCGTGGCCGGCGAGGGCAAGACGACGGTCGCGGTCAATCTCGCCCGCGTCGTGGCCCTGAGCGGACGCAGGACGGTGCTCGTCGAGCTCGACCTGCGCCGCCCGGCGACATTCGGGGAGATCGACCTCGCCGCCAAGGGAGGCGCCACGACGGCCATCGCCGGAGCGGCCGAGGTGCGCTCGCTGCTCGTCAGGCCGGTGGCCCAGCTGCAGAACCTGCTCGTGCTGCCGTCGGGGGCCCTGCCCCACAATCCCTCGGAGCTGCTCGGCTCCGAACGCGTCACGGAGATGCTGATGGAACTCGCGGTCGAGGACAGCATGGTGATCATCGATTCGCCGCCGCTGAATCCGGTCGCCGACGCGCAGGTGCTGCTCGACAATCCGGCAATCGACGGCGCGGTCGTGGTGGCGCGTGTCGATCGCACGACCCGCGAGGACGTGCGTCACGCTCGCGCGATCCTCGACCGCCACAGGGTGCAGCCGTTCGGCATCGTCGTGACCGGTGTCCGCGAAGCCAGCCGCTATGGCTACAGCGCCTACGAGTCGCCCACGCTGCGCAGCGAGATCAAGATCAAGGTCCCCACCCACAGGGCCGGGCGCCGCAAAGAGTCGAAGATCGTCGACGAATACACCAACGGCGACGCCGCGGAGCAGTCAAAGCGCGCGCAGGGCTCCAAGCCGAAACAGGGCGCGACGCGAGGCCGTCGCAAGGACGATCCCAAGTCATCCGGCGCCGCCGCCAGGCGCGCGGAGGACCGTGCTGACCAGAGCTCCCCGGCAGCGGGCGAA
>Ga0335073_10001112_pt1 | contig 35684 bp, 29 predicted proteins | sample Lox_Sample_22_FD_207093 | JGI IMG/M metagenome (GOLD analysis project Ga0335073, IMG submission 207093) | Soil microbial communities from Loxahatchee National Wildlife Refuge, Florida, United States - Lox_Sample_2.2 | ecosystem: Environmental > Terrestrial > Soil > Wetlands | place: USA... | reverse complement strand
GAGGTGTACACAACGCGGCCGTTCGCCACGTGCATCTGCGCCACCGCAAGTCGCTGCAGCGCCTGCAGCGCTCCAGGGCCTGTCACGTCCAGGACGGCGAACGCCGACAGGTCGAACAGGCCGGCGGTCTCGCGCATGGCCAGGTGCTCAGCGTTGATGATCGGCGACCACCACCGCGACTCCCATTCGCTACCGCGGTCCATCAGCTTGCCAGCGTACTTCTCCAGCAGGCCGGCATTGGACTCGTACCAGAACGGCCGCTCCCAGCCCGCGGTCTCGTAGAACACCGCACCGAGCGCCCGCTCGGCCTGATACGCGGAACTGACCCGCAGCGGGCGGCCAGATTCCCATTGCTCGGCCGGGTGCACGATGCCGTACATCTTGTTGAAGCCCTCGCGCGCGCGCGCCGTTACGTGCGCGGTCGTGCGCTGGTGGCCGTAGAACCGGGAGACCTCGGACTCGTGAATGTCGATCTCTGGCGTGACCCCGCTCATCCATTCGGCCACAGCGCGGCCGATACCAGGGCCTTCCTTGATCCAGCTAGCCGCGACCGACCACAGCCCCGGCACCTCTGGCGTCTCGCCGAGGACCGGGTGACCGTCGGGCGTCATGGAAATCAGTCCGTTGATCGCGTACCGCACGCCGGCCCGCTCGTCGCCGAGCAGTTCGGGCATCAGCTCCAGGGCCTTTTCCAACTGCGGATCGAAGTCGTCGGAGGTGAACGGCATCTCGGTAGGCGACAGGACGGCTTCCTCGATGGACGGGATGTCCTCTGGCGACACGATCATCGGGCGGTGCGCGTACGAGCCGACCTCCATATCACCGCCGTGCTGGCGCTCGTACATGTTTTCGTCGACGTCCCGCACGATCGGGTAGCTGATCTCCCCCTCTGTCCCGTCGAACAGCGCGATCGGGCCGACGCTGATCATCTGGTGGACGATCGGAGTCAGCGGGATCCTCGCGCCGGCCATCGCGGCGATCCGCGGGCTCCAGACGCCACAGCAGATCGCCACGACATCCGTCGCGATGTCGCCCTTGGTCGTGCGCACCCGTGCGACCCGGCCCGTCTCGGTCTTGTCGATGCCGAGCACCTCGGCCCCGGCGACCACGGTCAGCGCGTCGAGCTGCTGGGCCCGCTCGCGCATGAGCGTTCCGGCGCGCAGCGAGTCGACGACACCTACCGTCGGGAAGTAGGCGCCGCCAAGGATTACCGAGTCATCCAGGTAAGGCACCAGCTTGCGAACGCGCTCGGGTGTTAGCAGCTCGGCCGGGATACCCCACGATTTGGCCTGTGTGCACCGGCGCCGCAGCTCCTCCATCCGGGCCGGCGTGCGGGCAACCTCGATCCCGCCGCTCTCGGTGAAGACGCCGAGTTCTTTGTACTGCTCCGTGCTGTCCCTGGTCAGCTCCATCATCATCTTGGAGTACTCGATCGGGAAGATGAAGTTCGACGCATGCCCGGTCGAGCCGCCGGGGTTCGGCATCGGCCCTTTGTCGACGAGCACCAGGTCGGTCCAGCCCAGCCGGGCGAGATGGTAGGCCAGGCTGTTGCCAACGATTCCGGCCCCGATGATGACGGCACTAGCCCGGTCCGGGGTCTCGCTCATGTAACTCTCCGCCGATCTGTGAAGGGCCGATCTGTGTGGGCCGACGTATGAACTTCAGTGTCGTGGAACTGGCCGCGAGCCGCCACGGGCGGCTGCGTCCCGCCGGGCATGATCACGGACGACTTCCCCGTTCCCGGAAAAGTCGCCCGTGATCGTTACTCGCACACTATGCATTTCTGGGCCTACGGGGGGCGAAGCCCCCCGTAGACCGTTTCTGCCGGTCTAACAAATGTGACGCTGGTTTTGGGGGTTCACGGGGGTGTCCCCCGTGGGTGGTTACTCGACCGGGATCTCCTTGTTGATCAGGCCAAGGTCGATGCCCTGGCGCCGGCGTACCAGGCGGGCCCACACGTACACGATGATCGCCAGCACGTACATCGCGCCCATGAAGTAGAGCGACGACTTGTTGTTGACGAAGTACAGGCTGTTGGAGAACCACTCGTACAAGTCGAATACCAGCAGCGCGATCGTCACCCAGCCGGCGAGCGGCACCAGCGGAATGCCAAGGACCTTGATGCGGCTCGCCGGAGAAGCAGCCCAGAGCTCAGGCTTGCGCCACGGCAGGATGACAACCGCGATCGCGCTGAACAGGTACGTCACCGCAATAACCAGCGTCGCGTCGAGCGTGTAGTTCCGGAACGTCAGGGAGTACGCGTAGACCGCGCTCAGCCCGGCCGCCGGAAGCAGCATCAGGATCAGTGAGTAGAACGGCACCTTGCGCTTCTCCGACACCTCGGCCGCGCGGTCAGGCAGGACGCGGTCGAAGGCGGCAGCGAAGATGACCCTGGTCGAGGACAGGAACAAGGTGCCGACCCAGCCGATGAACCACAGGCTGAGCCCAAGGATCAGAATTACCTGGAACACGGTGTTGTGCACCAGCCAGCCGGCGAACAGGAACGGGTAGGGCCAGATGCCGAATTGCGGCGTGAGGTTGTAGTCCAGCGAGTTGAGGTTCTGGTAGAAGGCCCAGCCAATCGTCTTGTCGACCAGCAGCAGGAAGACGATCGTCAGGAGCACGGTGATCCACAGGCCGGTAAACATGCCGGTGAAGACCCGCCTGAAGTCGCTGGCGCCGCGGATCTCGCCATACAGGGTCGAGCCCCAGTTGGGCCAGAGGATGAAGAACATCATCGCCGGCACGAGGAGCATGGTCGGACCGATCGGCCCGAAGCCCAGGCTGTAGGTGCTATAGCCGGCCTTCTTGGCTGCCGCGTTGGTCACGGCGTAAGCGTTATGTACGCCGAAGATCTTCTGGCCCTCCAAGTTGAACGAGCTGATGAACGAAGCGTGGCTGTTGATGAGCAGCAGCACGACGACCACCGCGAAGAACACCAAGCCGCCGTAGAAGCACCACTTCTGGATCCTCGCGTAGCCGGCCATGCCCAGGGACACCAGGATGCCGGCGATCGCGATCGTGATCAGGCAGACCACGAAGATCCCCGTCTTCGAGGTGAACCAGACAGCACCGCTCGGGTCGCCAAGTGTCGCCCAGAGCGGCTGGAACAGGATGACCGACAGGATGTTTCCGTAGATCGGCGCCCACAGCCACAGGATGAACCACCAGCCGGTCGCGGCCATCACGAAGCCGATGCCGCTGCCCAGGATCCGGGTCTGCCAGACGTAGTCGCCACCTGCTCGTGGGATCGTGACGATCAGTCCGCTGTACGCGATCACCAGGAACGAGACCAGGATGGCCGAGATGATGATCGACGTAATGAACTGGCCCTTGGGGAACGCCGGCCCGGCGAAAGTAAACTCATATATGCCCAGCGTCAGGAAGTTCGTGGCCAGGCACGCGTAGATTATCGAATCCCGGACTGACCAGCCGCGCACGAGCCCGGTGGCCTTCCGGAGAAATAGCGTCGGAGTCTCGCCTATCGATTCTGTCGCCATCTGTGCCTCTCTAGTTAAGCCCTCTCAGTGGTTGTTAACCGTTCACCAGCAGATACCTGGACACCTTCGCCTTCTTGACGTCCAGGTCGATTACTGCTCCCTGTAGTATCCCGTCGCCGTAGACGCTGCCGGGGTTAATGGCAAGAGTGCGATTCATCTTCTTGATCGCGCGGCTCTCGTGAATGTGGCCGTGCACCGATAGCAGCGGCTGGTGCTTGAGGATGGCGTCCCGCACCGCTACGGACCCGACTGGCTTCATGACCACGCCGCCGTGCATCGGGCGCAAGTTCTCGTCCAGGGCCGGGGCATCGTCCAGGCCGGTTCCGTATGGCGGAGCATGGAAGTTGAAGATCGCCCGGCCCATGTCCGGCACGAGGCCGGCGACCGCCTCGATCTTTGCCGCCAGTTCCTCCTCCGGCGCCTCGCGGTAGGTATCCCAGGGCGTCGGATTCGTCCAGCCCATCGAGACCAGCGAGAAGCCGTCGAGGTCAAGCAACTTGCCCTCGCCAAAGCTCACGCACGGCGAAGACTCGATGATGTTGTCGATCTCGAAGATGTCGTCGTTGCCGCCATTGAGGATGCACGGGATCTGGCCGCCGCGCAGCTTGCCATCCGCCATATCCAGCCAGCGGTCGAGCGAATTAATCATCTCTAGGCTGAAGCGCCGATCGACCGCTCCCTCGTTCTCGCCGAGGTGGGTGAGTTCCTCCTGGCTGACGACGGCTGGATAGAAGCCGCTGTTGCGGATCTTCGTCATCACGTCGTCGAGCTCTGCCTTGGTGTCCAGGCGCATAGTCTCGCCGCGCACGGTCACCTGCCAGTAGCCGTTGTAGGCGGTGATCGGGACCATTGCCTTGCCCGTGACATCGCCACCGAGCACTACGAGGTCGGCCTTATAGAAGGCTGCTGAGTTGAGGAACTTGCGCCAGCAGACCTCAGACCCGTGTATATCAGTGGCAAAAAAGATCTTCATGTACCGCGCCCTTACCGCTTGGCTTGTGGAATCGGTCTAGCAGCACGCGCAACCGGACGTCAAGATTGATAACCGACCAATGGCGCAGTAGCCTTCGCGAATTTGCGCTGGTAGTGCGTCAGTGGCCGACCTCCTCCGGCAGCTCATACCATCGGACGCGATCTCCCACGTTCGCGCGCAGTTTCCACTTCATTCCTTTCGGCACAGACCGGGCGAGCTCGGCGAGTTGCGCTGCCTGCGCGAGCGCGTCGTGGTGCGCGCCGGCAGGCATAAGGTGCGGGCTGTTTGCTGCGACCGAAGGAAGCTTGTCCAGGTTGCCGGTGACGGTGCGCCACCAGCCCCAGTCGGCGGCCAGCAGCTGGCCGAAGCGGTCAGAGTCCAGGAACGGCGCGTCCGCGACGCGACCCGATGCGTTTACCGGTAGCCCGGATAGGAGCTGGAGAATGTCCCTGGCGTCCTTCTCATTGAGCTCAACGATCTGAAGCTTGGACAGCAGGATGTCGATCGCGTCCAGGGTGAGCGGGAGCCGGCCATATCCGGGGCGGAAGTCGAGCACGTGGCACATGGTGAGGCGATCCACCATCACGTCGATCGGCCGACCTGACGGGGCGGTGAAGTACATCTGCCGGTCCCCGTTGAGGTTATTGAACCTGCGGTCTGGCACACATCCGCTTTCCTCGAGGAAGGCGGCGGTCGCCTTGCGCCCCTTGGATAGACAGGCAAAATCCATGTCCTGCCCGGCTCGCAGCCGGGGCGGCAAGTGAGGAGTCAGCACTCGGACCGCGAGACCGCCGAGCAGCTTGAGCCCGACGCCAGCGTTTCCGGCATTCTGGGCTAGCGCGACTGCTTCTGGCAGTGGATCGTCGACGACTGTATCTGGCGAATGGCCTGGCTGAACTCCCACGGCTGCTCCTGCACGGCGGCGAGGTATGGCGTCAACCGCACAATACAGGGGCGTATAGACGAAGCGACCGCTAGCAGATAAAACGGTTAGTGCAGATTACGGCACAAGTGGCCGGTTACCGCGCCCGCGAGAGGACCGGACGCGCTGCGGACGGATGTGGCGGACCGGGCCTAGCTGGGTCGTGCGCCGCTTCCGGCGGACTGGCTTTCCTCGACTCGCGGCGCGGCTGTTTGCTGCACGGTGCCCTGCACGCTAGCTGAGTGCGCCGGCTCAGCGTCCGCAGGCTGATAGGTCTCTTCCGGTTCCGCGAGCCGCTGGACCGGAATCTCCGGCGCTGGCTTGCCCGGTATGGGTTCCAGCTGACGGCCACCATCGACAGCCATGAACGACCCGCCGGCTACCTCGCTGCGCGGCGGCGCGCCCTTGTGCTTCCAGGCTGGATGCGTCGATGCGTACAAAACGATAGATACCCAGAAAAGCACCGCAAGGAAGGAGATTATCGGAATCACTATCTGGGCAACCAAAGATCCTGGCATGACAGGCCCCCCGGTCTCTGGTCATTGCTCGCTAGCGCAGCCATACCCCGGCGGCCTGCTGCTGTACCCAACCGGCCGCTAATGCCGCATTTGGCGGTGCGAGCGGCTGTGGCGTTCAGGGGTGCCTGAGGCGCACGTTCGGGGCGGTGAGACGCTAGATGAGCTTCACCTGAACGGTTCGCCCAGCCCGGGACGGCTGCCGTGGCCGATAGCCGGACAAGTGCCCGTCGGTCTAGGCGGTCTAGGCGGTCTGGGCGTCGCCGTAAAGGTCCGGCGTCGGCTACGCAAGTTCTATCGTGCTACGATATCTACATATCAACTCCGGCGGGTCAAGCCATGGCGATCTTGAAAGCGCCCACGCACTGGGCGACTGAGCAGCTAGCCGCGGTCAGCAGACTGCTTCATCTTCATCAGCGCACCGGGTCGCCACGGGTTGCCGGCGCCGGACCAGGGCCGATGACGCGTTACAAGTTCCAGGCCGTTGTCAAGCTGCTTCCAGCGGCACGCGAGGCCCTGCCGCCTGGGCAGCCGCCTACGCATGCTGTCATCCGGGCCGCTGACCATCACGGACCTTCGGGCGGACAGTACACCGGCTTGGTCCTGAGCTGGGATCCCTCGCCGGTTGTCGGCACAGACGAAGCCATCGCGGTAGTAGTGGCGTACGGGCCGGATCCAGCCGCATGTCTTCCGATCGGTGGCACATTCGCCCTCTGGCGGGGCACTGACCTGGCAGTCGGCACGGTCACCAGGAGGGTATTCGTCTGAAGGTCTAAGTCTCCCTCGCGATGGCCGCCAGGCCTGGTGGACGGTGAGCGGCACCCGCCAGTTGGGGTGCTCCACCGGCGGGCTTACAGGCCGGGGAAGGAGATGTCGGGGTTGTGCTCGGACAGCTCTGACGGCGGTCCGATGAGGGACTTATCAGGCTCGCCGATAGCCTCCTCGTCCTTGCCGTAATAATCGAACTTCCGCAGCACATGCTTGATCGCCTCGAGCCTCGCCCGCTTCTTGTCGTTACTTTTGATGACCGTCCATGGCGCGTGCGCACTGTCGGTGTAGTGGAACATCGCCTCCTTGGCATCGGTGTAGGCGTCCCACTTGTCCAGCGACTCGATGTCCATCGGGCTTAGCTTCCACTGGCGGACGGGATCGACCCGGCGAATGATGAAGCGCGTGCGCTGCTCGGAGCGCGTTACAGAGAACCAGAACTTCGTCAGGTGCAGACCGGAACGGACCAGCAATCGCTCGAACTCCGGCGCCTCCCGCATGAACTCCCAGTACTCCTCCTTGGTGCAGAAGCCCATCACCCGCTCCACGCCCGCACGGTTGTACCAGGAGCGGTCGAACATGACGATCTCGCCAGCCGCGGGCAGGTGCGGAGCGTAACGCTGGAAGTACCACTGGGTCTGCTCCCGCTCGCTCGGCTTGGCCAGCGCCACGACGGTGGCGCCGCGCGGGTTCAGGTGCTCGGTGAATCGCTTGATCGTGCCGCCCTTGCCCGCTGCGTCACGGCCCTCGAACACGATCACGATGTGCTCGCCGCTGGACTTCACCCAGTTCTGCAGCTTGACCAACTCGACCTGCAGTGGCCGCTTCAGGTACTCATATTCCTCGCGGGTCATCTTCTCGGGGTACGGGTAGTCCTCCCGCCATGTGTCAACTACGCGGCCGTCCGGCCATCGCAGTACCGGGTCGTCGTGTTCGTCATCGTCGTCCACCCGCAACCCGGCGATCAGGCCAGGATCGGACGCCCAGTCCTCCGGCAGCGCATTAAACCCAGCAGCTGACTGATTAATCACGTGACTAGCACAGCATCTCTCCCGGCCGGGTCAAGCCTGGGGTGCCGCAAAGCTGTCGCGCTTGACCAGCACGACGGGGCAGCGAGCGTGCGCCGCGCAGGCCTGGCTGACCGAGCCGAGAAGCAGTCCGGCAAACGGCGAGCGGCCCCGGGTGCCAAGGACCAGCAGGTCCGCGTCTTCCGCGGCGGCAATCAAGGCCTCGATCGGGTCGCCCTCGGCGACCAGAGTGCGCACCGGCACCTCCGGCGCGGGCGCAATCTCAGCGACTGTCTTCAGCAGGAATTCCTTGTAGGTCTGGGCAAGCTCGTCGCGATCGAACGCACCAGGGATGGAGAGAAACGGCAGCTGCCAGGCCAGAACCGCGGTGACCTCGCCGGCATGCTCGGCGGCGTCGGCCAGGGCCCAGCGCAGCGCCGCTGCCCCGTGCGGCGAACCGTCGACTCCTACGATCACCTTGTAGCTCATGCTGGCTCCAGGCTCACTTCGGCGGTCGCGTGCGCCTCGGCGGACAGTTCTTCCAGGCTCTTGCCCCTCGGCTCGGGCAGCAGGGCGGCAGTCAGCACCACGCCGACTGCTGCCACGACGCCTGAAATGATCTCCGCACCGCGAATGCCCATGGACGCGGCAAGGAAATCGGGGAACAGGAAGGCACCCAGGAACGCGCCGAGCTTGCCTGCGGCAGCGGAGATACCGTGCCCGGTCGTGCGTACCTCGACCGGGAAGATCTCCGCCGGGTAGACAAAGGTCGTCGTATTGGGGCCGAACTCGGTGAAGAAGTAACTTACGCCGTACAGCAGGATGAACGGCGCGGCTGTCACGGTCACGCTCGGGATCAGGCCGATCAGCAAGAACATCAGCGCCATCGCACCGAAACCGAGGACCTGGATATTTCGCCGTCCCGTCCGGTCAAGCAGCAGGATCGCCACGAAGTAGCCGGGCACGGCGAACACCGCGAAGATCGCCAGCTGGACCAGGACGTTGTGAAGCTCTGAGGCGCGCGGACTGAGCAGCGCGAGGATCTCGGGTGAGGAGATGGTGTTGCCGTAGTAGCAGAAGTCCAGCAAGAACCAGGCGCCCGCGGTGCCGATCAGCCAGATCAGCATCCGCTGATTGCGGAGCAGGATGGCGAACCCCTCGAGCGCGCTCTGCGGATGCCGTGCGGCCGACTCGGTCGCGCTGACTGGCGCGGGGCCGGTGCCCGTGGCAGCGGCGATCGCGGCGTGTGCCTCGTCGGCGGCGCCGCCTGCCATCGCAAACCGGGGCGTCTCGTGGATCTGCCGGCGCAGGTAGAACACTGCGAGGCCAGGGATCGCGCCGAGGCCGAGCAGGATCCGCCAGGTTAGGTTTCCTGACATGCCGGAGGCCAGCAGTATTGAGGCAATCAGCGGGCCGACGATGAGGCCTGCGCCTTGCATAGCGAACACGAGACCGACCATCCGGCCGCGAGACTGCTTGCCGGAGTACTCGCTCATGATCGTGGCGGAGACCGGGTAGTCGCCTCCGATCCCGATGCCGAGGACCACCCGGCAGACCAGCAGGAACGCGTAGTTAGGCGCGAACGCCGAGGCGATCGCGCCGATTGCCAGGATCAGGACCTCGTACCCGTAGATGCGCTTGCGGCCGAGCATGTCGGCGATCCGGCCGAAGATGATGGCTCCGACGGCCGAGGCCAGCAGCGTGGCGGAGTTCAGCCATGACACTTCGCTGGTCCCGAGGGCCCACTGCGTTTTCAGCAAGTAGACCACGATGCCGATGACGAACAGGTCGTAAGCGTCAGTGAAGAAGCCCATGCCTGAGACGAACATGATCTTCCACTGGAAGCGCGAGACGCCAGCGTCGTCGAGCGCGTCGAATGTGCCGGCGGCCGACGCGGGGACAGCCTGATCGCTCATGCGCAGAACGTAAGCCGGGAAGGGAAACTTCTCGGTGCGTGCAAAATGCGCTAGAGCGGCGCGGCCGTGAACAGCCGCAGCGTTTCGGTCATCGCGGCCGCTATCGGAATCAGGTGTACTCCGGCCGGACCGGGACCAGCAGTACTCCGGTGCCTCGCTTTCAGGTCGGCCCGGCCCCGGCCACCGCTCCGTCCAGATCAACGCCTGCGAACCGCCGGTTGAGCCGGGCGGAGCGGCCGAGCGCCGCGAACGTCACCGAGCGTAGACGCACACCCCATCCAGGCCACTGGCTCACCATCCGGCTGTAGCGTCGGGACCACGTTTGGACATAGTCCACGTACGGACGTTCTCCCAGCTCCCAGCGCTGCAGCGCCTGGACGGCAGGCTCGCTTCCGGCGACGGCTGCGGCGAGCGTCACCGCCGAATGCAGGGCGGTGCAACCGCCCTGTCCGAGGTTGGGGGCCATGGCGTAGGCGGCATCCCCGATGAGCACCGTCGACCCTTCTACCCAGCTGCGATTGCGGGTCTCCACGACGGGCAGCCAGGCGCCCTCACGTGGCAGGCGTTCGAACACTCCGCGCAGGTGCGGGAAGCAGGCGCTCCAGTCATCGACGTCGATGGGCAGGGTACGGCCTCTTGTATCGCCTCCTGGGCAGTACATGTACATCGCTATCCGGTCACCGGCGAGGGGCAGCAAGCCCACCCGGCGGTTGCCGTGCAGCCACTCGGGCATGTCCGTGACGGGGTCGCCGGGAACGCGAGGGATTACGTATCGGAGGCTCGCGACGTCCAGGTCGATCCTTCGGCTGCGCAAGCCGCGGTCCTGCAGCGATCGCCGCACGCGGGAACCGACGCCGTCGGCTCCGACGATAAGTTCGCCGGGATGCCGGCTCCCGTCCTCGAGGACTAGCGCACCGTCCGCGGCTCCCGCCACCGGCGAGTCGACAGCCACTTCGACGCCCTCGCGCCGCGCGCTGATGAAGAGCGCGCGCTGCAGCGACTGGCGGCTCACCGTGTACATGTACGGTCCCTGGACGTCTCCGCGCTGAACGGTGCGCCCCCACTGGTCGATGATTGTCCATCGGCTGATTGCGTGCCCGTCCGCCACAGCGTCGTCGAATGCGCCCAGCGCTGTCAGGGCCTCGACGCCGTTGCGGCCGAGGGCGATGCCGGCGCCGATCTCGCGGACCTCCGGGAAGCGCTCGTGCACGCGGACCGTCCAGCCGCGCTGCGCAAGGGCGGTCGCGACCGCCAGGCCGGCGATGCCCGCCCCCGCGACCTCAGCGTGTTGCGTAGCTGTCACCTGTCTATCCTTAGCGCTCCAAGCGGACGATGCGCCACCTGCGGCCGCCGTCCGTCGTGCGGTAGAGGTGCTCGGGCGCGTAGTGCGTTGGTCCTACCACGAACCCAATCGAGGCGGTGGGGAAGATTGGACCCGACCAGCCGTAGAACGAGCCGCCTGAGGTGATTAGCACCTTCCAGTGCAGGCCGCCGTCGAATGTCCCGAGCAGCGTGTCGCCGACTCCCTGAGTCGTGAGGAAGGCGTGCCCGGCTCCGTTGTCAGCGAGGGCGGCTGGCTCGTTGTGCTTGCTCGGGTCCGGCAGCCGGACCCAGGACAGCCCTCCGTTGACCGTGCCGAACAGATGATGCTGCGTGTTCTGCTCCTGCGATGACTGCTCGTTATCGAAGCAGTCAAGGAGCCAGGCGTCCGAGTGGCCGCGCGCGATGCTCAGCACTGACGCGCCGCCGCCGTCCGTTCCGGTACACGGGACCGTCCGGGCCCGCCAGGTCATCCCGTGGTCCGTGCTGAGCCATAGGCCGCCGGCCGTGGCCGGCGTGCTCGCGAGCTCTGGGCCCACGAAGCCCTGCTGGAGCAGCACGAGAGTGGTTCCGCTTGCGTAGATGAGCCACGCGTTGCCCGGATCAGGCCCGGCAGGTAGCGGCAGCATTGTCCAGGTGCCTGAGCCGATCGCCGTTCGCCAGAGGAGGTCAGGTGCGCCGCCTGCTGCCGAGGTGAGGGCGAAGGCATAGCCGTTCCCGGTCACTAGGTCCTGCACAGGTGGCAGCGACTCGCGGCTCCAGGTCCGGCCGCCATCGCTGGTGGCCAGGAGCTCAGGGCCGTATAGGAAACCGCTGGCAGCGTCGGCGAAGGCCACCTGTGTCACGCCTCTCACCGGGCTGCTGGTGTAATAGCCGAGCGGTGCTGGCGGAGGGGGCAGGCCGGTCCAGGTGTCGCCGCCATCACGCGTCTCCCGCAGCGCGGCGCACTCGGCGCAGTTGCCACGGCCGAGCACCCAGCCGTTGCTGGCCGATACGAAACTCACCGCCGCCGGCTCGAAACTAGCCTGAGTGCTCCCCGCTCTGCCGGATCCGGCAGACGACGGCGCCGCTGAGGTCGGTGCAGTTGATGCGGCGGCTGCTCGCGAGCCCTTGCTTGCCGGGGCGCTGCCGCAGCCCGCTGCCAGCAAGGCAGCTGCGCCGAGCGCGGCGGCGGCCCCACACGCGGATCTTCGCACCGCGCGCGGGCGGCGTTCCCTGACAGTTGCCATGCCGCTTAGACGCCAGCACGTGCGCCCAGGTTGGGTACATCGATGATGCGCGCGGCAGAGACTATTCGGCTCACGCGCCCTGGCGCCGCCGGTCCTAGGCTAGAGCGCATGACGCTTCCATCCGGTATCCCCGCCGACGAGCTCGATCCCGGCATCCGCCCCCAAGACGACCTGTTCCGGCATGTCAACGGGCGCTGGCTTGCACGGACCGATATCCCCGCCTACCTCGCTGGCTACGGCTCGTTCCGGATTCTGACCGAAGAGGCTGAGAAGGCGGTGCGCGAGATCGTCGAAGAGGCCGGATCGGCACCTGAAGACAGCGAGGAGCGGAAGTTCGGCGACCTGTATGCCAGCTTCATGGACGCGGACCGCGCGGAACTGCTCGGCTCGCAGCCCATCAGCCAGACGCTCGCGTCGGCTCGAGCCGTCAGCTCCATTCCGGAGCTGCTTGAGGGGCTCGGGCGGCTGGACCGACTGGGAGTCGGGGGCCTGTACCGGCTGTTTGTCGACACCGACCCCGGTAATCCAAGGCGTTACCTGGTGTTCTTCGAGCAGGCGGCTATCTCCCTGCCGGACGAGAGCTACTACCGGGAGGACCGGTTCGCTGGCGTCCGTGAAGCTTTTGTCGGTCATGTGCAGCGCATGTTCGAGCTGGCCGGGTTGCCGGACACCGACCTTGCAGCCAAGCGAGTGTTCGAGCTGGAGACGGCGGTGGCCGGGCACCACTGGGACAAGGTCGCGAGCCGCGACCGCGAGAAGACGTACAACCTCTTCACTTGGACCGACGTGTTGTCTGCGGGGCCAGATCTCCGCGGGTGGCTGACGGCACTGGACCCACCCGCCGGCGCCTTCGACGAGATCGTGCTCCGCCAGCCGAGCTTCAGCACGGGGCTGGCCACGTTGCTCACCGACGAACACGTTTCTGCTTGGCGGGACTGGCTGTGCTGGCGGGTCATCCACAGCGCCGCCGGGTTCCTATCCGAGGCGTTCGTCCAGGAGGATTTCGACTTTTACGGCCGGACCTTGAGCGGTACTCCCGAGCTGCGTGAGCGCTGGAAGCGGGGTGTCTCGCTGGTCGAGCGGGCGATGGGGGAAGCCGTCGGGCGAGTCTATGTCGGCCGGCATTTCCCACCTGGCGCACGGGAGCGGATGGATGTCCTGGTGGCCAACCTCCTCGAGGCCTACCGCCAGAGCATCGACAAGCTCGACTGGATGGGGGCAGACACCCGCCGGCGTGCCCTGGACAAGCTGGGGAAGTTCACGCCGAAGATCGGCTACCCGGTCAAGTGGCGGGACTACTCCAGCCTGCGGATCGACCCGACGGATCTCATGACCAACGTACGGGCTGCTCATGCTTTTGAGTTCCACCGCGAGTTGAACAAGATCGGCAAACCGATCGACCGCGACGAGTGGCACATGACCCCCCAGATGGTCAACGCCTATTACAACGCCGGAATGAACGAGATCGTGTTCCCGGCCGCGATCTTGCAGGATCCGTTCTTCGATCCCAACCGTGATGAGGCGGCCAATTACGGAGCGATCGGCGCGGTCATCGGTCACGAGATCGGCCACGGATTCGACGACCAAGGTTCCAAGTACGACGGCGACGGCAGGCTCACCGACTGGTGGAGCGCAGCGGACCGCCAGGCATTCGAAGCCCGGACGCGGTCACTGATCGAGCAGTACAACACCCTCGCGCCGAGGCAGACTCCCGGCCAGCATGTGAACGGAGCGCTGACGATCGGGGAGAATATCGGGGACCTCGGAGGCCTGGGGATCGCCTGGCAGGCCTATCTGGTGTCGTTGCACGGCGAAGAGGCGCCCGTAATCGACGGCCTGACCGGCGCCCAGCGCTTCTTCCTGTCGTGGGCTCGTGCCTGGCAGGACAAGATCCGGGACGAGGAAGTCATCCGACGGCTTGCCATCGACCCGCATTCCCCGAACGAGTTCCGGTGCAACCAGATCGTGCGCAACCTCGACGAGTTCTACCGCGCGTTTGATGTCGGCCCCACCGACAAGCTGTGGCTTGAGCCTGGTTCCCGGGTCCGTATCTGGTAGCCAGCGCCACGGTCCAAGACCTCGGTATCCGAAGGGCTCATGCGGTCACATCCGGGCTCGCAGCACGTCGACCTCGCAGCCCGGCAAGAACGGGTCGAAGCCGTGCTCGACTAGCCACTGGATGCCCAGCAGGCTGCGCAACGACCACCACGCGCGGATCACGTCGAGGTCGACGTCGGTGCCATAGCCAGCGACGACGTCGCCAAGGTGCTCCTCGTGTCCGAGCGTCAGGACAGCGAGGTCGTGCAGGGCATCACCCTGGGCCGCCTCCGACCAGTCGAGCACGCCAGTGATCTCGTCACCGTCGACGAAGATGTGGTCGACCTGCAGGTCGCCGTGCGTGAACACCGGCCTATACGGCCGGAGCGCGGCCTCGGCAACCCGGCGGTTGCGCGTAACCAGGTCGGGAAGGACGCCGTTCGTGATGAGCCACTCGCATTCGACATCCAGCTCCGATGCGTACCTGTCGAGGCTCTGACGGGTCCATGGGGGCAGCGGCGCGTCATGCAACTTCCGGGCGGCTGCACCCGCCGCGGCCCAGGCCGCCGGCGACGCGGTCGACGGCTTGCCGAGGTGGCCAAGCGCCGTCCCCGGGAGGGCGGCGAGCGCGAGCACGGGCGGCTTGCGCCACAGGACCTCCGGAGTCGGGATCGGCGCCATAGCCATCGCCTCGACCTCGACCTCGGTGCGCGTCTGGTCAGCGTCGATCTTCAGGAACACATCGCCCACGCGCAGGGTCGTGCGCTCGTTATGGGCAACGACGACCTCGATCTCATCCACGCCGGCCATTGTCGCGGGATGGCGACCGATTTGTCGCCGGGTTTAATCGCGTGCGACTGCGCGGCTGACCGTGTCCAGCGGCCACGTGTCCTGGCCCTAGAGCGGACCCAGCAAAGTGGCCTAAGCCTGCCGTTCGGCGATCACCTGGAACGTGGACAGGCTGGGATCGGCCGCGAAGGCGATCCGGCCGCCGTCGGCGGCGACTGCATGCAGCGCCTCGATCGCGGCGGCCGTGATCAGCTCGCCCGGTGCCAGCACCGGCACGCCGGGCGGATAGGGCGCGATCAGCTCCGCGCTCACGCGGCCGACAGCTGCGCCGGCCGGCACTGCCTCGTTGCGCGCGAAGAAAGCCTCGCGCGGCGCGAGTACAGTCTGCGGCTCGACTGTCCACGCGGCGGCCGATACCGGATGACGCGGCGTGCCACGGTGCCGTTCGATGGAGCGGATCAGTGCCTCCGTGAATCTGGCGATCTGCTCCTCGTCGTCCGCGATGGTCGGGATCGGCACGACCGAGTCGCGGTCGCCCATCTCCACCATCATCCCCGCCGCGATGAGGTCGTCCTCGACCCTGTTCCCGTTCGCGCCAGCGCCAGCCAGCAGCACGACTAGCTTGGTCGGCTCCACCCCCGTGCCATCCAGCACGTCCACCCCCGGTACGTCGCGCAGTTGCTTGCGCGCTGTCGCCACCCCTTGGATCAACCGAGCGCACAGCCGTTCGCCGTGGGCGGCCAGCAGTGCCCTGGCGGCGTCGATGCTCGCCATGATCGGCCCGTTCGGGCTCGTCGTGTGCGTTGCCTCGAACGCCCGGTTGAGCCGCGCCAGATTAAGGCGCTCGGTCCGGGCCAGCACCAGCGCACCCTGGGTGTAGGCCGGCAGTGCCTTATGGGCGCTGGTCACCATCGCATCCGCGCCGGCCGCGATCGCATGCGGCGGCAGATCGGGATGGAAGCCCAGATGCGCGGCCCACGCCGCGTCCACGATCAGCGGCACTCCAGCCGCGTGCGCCGCATCGGCGTGTCCGGCCAGGTCGGAGACCGTCCCCACATAGGTCGGATCGCCGAGGAACACAGCGCAGGCGTCAGGGTGCGCGGCGAGTGCATCGCGCACTGACTGCACCGCGACGCCGGCGGGCAAACCCGAGGCCGGATCAATCTCCGGCCGCACCCACACCGGCCGCAGGCCGGCCAGCACAAGCCCGAGCAGGAGCGACTTGTGCAGCGTCCGGTTGATAATCACTTTTTGGCCCGGCTGGCCGACTGCCAGCGCCAGCGCTTGGTTCCCGTGCGTCGAGCCGGCTACCGAGAACCGGCACCAGTCCGCACCCCAGAGCGCCGCTGCTCGCCGCTCGGCCTCGATCCGGAGGCCGTCGGCCCGCTTGATCGTGTCAAGCCCGCCATAAAACGGAGCATCGCCGGCGATCACCGCACCGACTAGGTCCTGGCGCATCTTGTGGCCGGGAACGCCCATCGGCAGCAGTTCGCCTGCCTCGGCCTGGCTGGTGAAGTCCAGCCAGGCCGCCAGCATCGGGGCATCGGCGGCTAGCCCGAGCGGATCGCGGGGATTCACCGAGCCGGCGTCTCGCCGCCGGTCGCCTGAGCGGCGGCCCTGGTGTAGAACGCAGCTGTGACTGGCGAGAGCGGCGTGTTGCCCAGGATCAGGTCGGCTGACTTCTCCGCGATCATCATCGTCGGTGCGTAGATGTTGCCGTTGGTGACGTACGGCATGACCGACGCATCGACGACCCGCAGGCCTTCGAGGCCGTGTACCCGCATGGTGGCCGGATCGGTGACCGACATGGGCCCGGTGCCCATCGCGGCCGTGCAGGAGGGATGCAGCGCGGTCTCGCCGTCTCGGCGGACCCAGTCGAGGATCTGCTCGGGGGTCTCGACTTGCGGTCCCGGCGAAAGCTCGCCGGCGTTGTAGGGCTCCATGGCCGGCTGGCTGAGGATCTTGCGAGCGACGCCGACCGCCTCGACCCACTCGCGCCGGTCCTGGTCAGTGGACAGGTAGTTGAAGCGCAGCGCGGGCTTGGCGCCTGGATCGGCCGAGGTAATCCGGACGCTGCCGCGGGCGTCGGAATTCATGGGGCCGATATGCACCTGATAGCCATGGCCGCCGGCTGGCGCCGAGCCGTCGTATCGGACGGCGATCGGCAGGAAGTGGAACATCAGGTTCGGATACGCCACGTCCTCGTTGCTGCGCGCGAATCCGCCGCCCTCAAAGTGGTTTGTCGCGCCCGGACCGCTGCGCAGGAACAGCCAGCGGGCGCCGATCAGCGGCCGGTTACGCCACTTGAGGGCCGGCTGGACCGACACCGGCTGCTTGCAGCCGTACTGGACGTACACCTCAAGGTGGTCCTGCATGTTCTCGCCGACGCCGGGCAACTCGTGCCGCACCGGCACGCCAGCCGCCTGAAGAACGGCCGAACTGCCGATGCCGGACAGCTGGAGCAACTGCGGGCTGTTGATTGCACCGCCGCTCAGGATGATCTCACCGGCTGTCGCGGTCGCCGGTTGCCCGCCACGGGTGTACTCGACCCCGGTGGCCCGGGTGCCATCGAGCACGATCTTGGTGACGAACGCTCGAGTCAGCACCGTCAGGTTCGGGCGGTGCGACACCGGGTGCAGGTAGGCGCGGGCAGCAGACAAACGGCGGCCGCGGTGCAGGTTGCGGTCGAACGGCGCGAAACCCTCTTGCCGGTAGCCGTTGACGTCCTCGGTCAGCTGATAGCCCGCCTGTTGCACGGCCTGAAAGAACGCGGTGAACAGCGGACTGCTGGCGGGACCACGCTCCAGTACGAGCGGCCCGTCGCCGCCGCGGAACTCGTCCGCGCCAGCAAGGCAGGTCTCCATCCGCTTGAAGTACGGCAGGCAGTGCGGGTAGTCCCAGTCCTGCATGCCCGGATCCGCAGCCCAGCGCGCATAGTCCAGCGGGTTGCCCCGCTGGAAGATCATGCCGTTGATGCTGCTCGAGCCGCCGAGCACCTTGCCGCGGGCGTGATAGATCCGGCGCCCGTTCATGTACGGCTCCGGCTCGGACTCGTACTTCCAGTCGTAGAACTTGCTCCCGATCGGGAAGGTCAGCGCGGCCGGCATATGAATGAAGACGTCCCATTTGTAATCTGGGCGGCCGGCCTCAAGCACGAGCACGCGATTGGCGGGGTCAGCTGACAGGCGATTCGCAAGCGCGCAGCCCGCTGACCCACCGCCGATGATGATGAAGTCATAGCTCTTGGTCATAGCCCCAAAATCACCACCACAGTCGCGTTTTGGTGATGATAGCGCGGCGGCGATCAGTCGGCCGGGGTCGCCGAGACGGCCGCCTGGCCGAAAGAGCTATCGCCACGACATCCTCGGTAGCGCAGTACAGTCGCCAGATGCAGTTCGAGCCGCGCCTGCGCAACGGCATTCACGACGGCACCATCACGCTGGCCTTCCGTCGGTGGCGTCGGTGCCAGGTCGTCGCGGGCCATCAGTACCGCACCGGGCTCGGCATGGTGCTGGCCGAGACCGTCGACGTTGTGGAACCGGCGGCTATCACGCCCGCACAGGCCCGCGATGCCGGTTTCGCCTCGGCCCAGGCTCTCGTCGATGATCTGCGCGGTGATCCGGCTCTGCCGCTCTACCGGATCAGGTTCTGTCCGCTGGACGCACCGGACCCACGGGACGAACTGGCCGCTACCGCAACCCTCACCGACAGCGACTTGGCGGCGATTTCGGGCCGGCTGGGGCGGATGGATCGGGCGAGCAACCGGGGCCCGTGGACGATGCAGGTGCTGACACAGATCGCGAGCCAGCCTGGCGTGTCGTCGGCGATACTCGCACCGGAGCTTTCCTTCGAACGGGCCGACTTTAAGCTGCATGTCCGCCGTCTGAAGGAGCTTGGCCTGACCATCAGCCTCGATGTCGGCTACCGGATTTCGCCGCGTGGCGCCGCCTACCTTGCGCTAGTAACGGGCAATGCTAGTAACCGGCAATAGGGTCGACCACTCCCGCTAGCGGCTCCCCCGCGGCGAACCGGGCCACGTTATCCCTGATGCGGAGCGCCAGCGGCCGCCTAGTCATCTCCGGCGTGTCAGCCGTGTGCGGGGTGATGATGCATCGCTCCAGAGTCCAGAGCGGGTGGCCATCCGGCAACGGCTCCGGGTCCGTCACGTCCAGCGCGGCGCCCCCGATCTCGCCACGGTCCAACGCCGTCACGAGCGCCTCAGTATCTACGTGCCGGCCGCGGGCGACATTCACGAGCCAGCCGTCCGGGCGCATCGCGGACAGCTGCGCCGCCCCGATTATCCTCTCGGTCTCCGGGGTCAACGCGAGCGCAAGGAAGACGACCCTCGCGTCGGACAGCGCCGCCGGCAGCATCGCGACCGACAGCGTCTGCCGCGCGCCAGGAACCGGATCCGGGCTGCGGCGCACCACTGTCGCATTCACCCGGAATGGTGCCAGGAGCTCGAGCAGCTTCGCCGTGATCCCGCCGCCGCCAAGAATCGTCACTGGCTCGTCGTACAGGGAATCGCCCGCCGGCCGGCCCCACGTCCTTGCCTCGACGCGCTGCCGCAGTGATCTCAGCCCCGCCAGCGCGAGCATCAGCGCGTGCTCAGCGACGGGCTCGGCGTAGATTTCCTTGGCACTTGTCCAGATGCGGTCCTGATCGAGCAGCCCAGCGGCATGAACCAGCTCGATGCCGGCGGACGAGAGCTGAACCCAGCGCGCCGAGGTCGCGCTCAGAGCGCTCCGCAAGCCTGCGGTGTCCGGCGGTGAGAGCCAGATCAGGGCGTCAGCCGCCGCATCGGCGTCAGTCGGCACGCCGCCTCCGGCCCGGACCGCGTCGACGGCAAAGTCGCCATGGCCGGGGCCGATCGCAACACGCGGTGGAGTCACGTTCGCTGACACTAGCCGCCGGCGCGGCAGTGCTGTCCGCCGGGCTCGAAGTTCTGTAGCTTACTGCCGGCGGCCGCAGCCGCGGCATCCTACGTGCCCAGGAGGAACGTCATGAGACGGTTACGCGCCCTTGTCCCGCAGTCGCCGGCACTCGTCATCTCATTGCTGGCGCTCATCTTCTCGCTCAGCGGCGGCGCGTACGCCGCTACCGCTATGACGCAGCACAGCGCAGTCAGGCCCGGGGTGAGCGGTGGCAGGATCACCATGCACTCGCTGCACCTAGTGAACGGCTGGAAGTCCGCGGCGAAGACGGCGTACAAGTCTGGTGCGCCGAGCTATGGCGTGAGCAACGGCGTCGTGTACCTGTCTGGTGGGATGTACCAGCCCGTTCAGGGGAAGGCTCAGTTCGCCACGCTGCCGAAGAGGTACCGCCCATCCACCAACCTGTTCATTACCGTCTCGGTCGAGGAGGGCCTGACCAACTTCGGCACGCTGTTCATCAGTCCGAAAGGAGTGATGGAGGTGTATGACCCCTCAGGCGCGAGCACGCCGGTCTCGGATTTCACCGGGCTGTCAGGGGTGTCGTTCCCGCTCGGCTCCTAATCCAAGGTCGATGTGCCAGTGCCAGCCCGCCGCTGGCATCAGTCGCACCATTCCTCGCTGATGATCGCGAATGCCGCGCCGAGCAGTTCCTGCACGCTCGGCGCGGCGGGCTCACCGCGAGCGTGCAGTTCCCGATGCTGAATCGTCGCGCTTCGGACGGCGGCCACGGCGACCCGGCTGATGACTCTCGCCCTGAATTCCTCGGCGGTGCCGGCATCGCCAGGTGTGGCATCGCCGCCAGCGGATCGGAGCCTGGTCATGATCGCATCGGCGATCGAGGATTCGAGCTGAAGCAATGGTCGCGGTGCTGCCCGGCGGAGGCTCGTGACCGGCGGGCCCTCGCTGAAGAGCCACAGCGGTATCGGGCCCGCTCCTGAAGCGACCTGCCGCCCAATCGCGAGCACGGCCTCACGCACCGCGACTACCGGCGCTTCGCTGGGCGGCCGCATCAGGATCGCCTCGCGCAGGATGTCGAGCCAGGCTCGGTACTCATCCCCAATCAGGCCTTCCTTGCCATCGAAGTAGCGATAAAAGGTGCGCTCGGTGACCCGTGCCGCGCCTGCGATGTCGCGAACCGTCGTGGCTTCGTAGCCGCGCTCGGCGAACATGCGCTTTGCTGCCGCCAGGAGCGCAGCCCTCGTTGCCTGCTTGTTCGCCTCCCGACGACCTGGAGTTGCAGCCATGGTGTGATCATCTCACAACTTGTCACACATGACAGTTTGGAGCTAATCTGTCATGTGTGACAGATTCAGTTGCCTTGGTCGCTCTGGCTCACGCTGCCGGACATCATCACCACCTCCGCCTTCTGATCGGGCTGCTGGTCGTCGCGGCCGCGGTCGCCGGAATCACCTGGTACGCCGTCAGGCGGTCCAGGCGACGTCGCGGTCGCCCGGTCGGTGCACGCATCCCGCCCGCAGGCAACCGGCCCGCCGCTTCCGACCAGCGCATCGTCATCGCGGACCACCGGTCGGGACCGCGGCATGACGGCGTTCTGTACCGGATGGCACGCTGGAGCGCGCGTCACCGGGTGATTGTCGTGTTGATCTGGGTCGGCCTGCTGGCCGGGGCGACGGCGGGCAATCACGCCCTTGGCGGCGTGTACTCAGACAACTTCTCGCTCCCCGGCACGCCAGCGCAGACTGGCGCCAACCTGCTGCATGCACACCGGCCGTCCGCTGGCGGCCAGAGCGGCCAGCTTGTCTTCACAGTCAGTGCCGGGACACTGACCGACGAGCGCAGCGCTATCGAGCAGTCAATGACGCAGATGCGCGCACTGCCCGACGTGCTCGGCGCGTCGGACCCGCTGACTAAGGGAGCCGTCGCGCCCGCCGGCCGGACCGCATACGCGACTGTGCATTTCTCCGTGAACCCGCAGTCGCTCGGACCCAGCTACCTGGCGAAGGTCAACCTCGCCGTCACGCCGGCCCGGAAGGCGGGCGTGAGCGTCAACTACGGCGGTCAGCTCGGTCAGGCGGCCAAGCTTAAGAACAGGGACCCGCGATCTGAGGTGATCGGCATCGCGGCGGCTCTGATCGTGCTGCTGGTCGGCTTCGGCAGCGTCTACGGCGCCGGCCTGCCCGTTGTCAGCGCACTGGCGGGCGCGTTCGCGGGCCTGTCGGGGCTCGGCATGCTCGCCGCAGCCACAACGTTCCCGACGGTCTCGCCGACACTTGCGATCATGATGGGTCTGGGCGTCGGCATCGATTACTCACTGTTCCTCACGACTCGTCATCGCCAGTACGTGATGGACGGGATCGACCCAGCCGAGGCGGCTGCTCGCGCTGTCGCCACCAGCGGGCGGGCCGTCCTGGTCGCGGCTATAACCGTCGTGATCGCGTTGCTTGGCCTGTACGCGTCCGGCCTTACCTTCATCGGCAAGCTGGGCCTGTCGGCGGGCATCACGGTCACGGTAGCCGCGCTCAGCGCTATCACCGTAGTACCTGCTTTGCTCGCGCTTGCCGGCTCGAGCATCGACCGGCTCCGTATCCGGCGGCCAGTGGCCGAGGCATCGCCCGAGCACGCCGGCTGGGCTCGGTACGCCGAACGGGTCGGCGCCCATCCCTGGCGATATCTGCTGGCGGCCCTCGCGTTGCTGGGAGTTCTGGCCATTCCAGCCTTCTCCATGGAGCTGGGCCATATCGACGCCGGAGCCGATCCGGCCGGCTCCACCGCGAAGAAGGCTTACGACGCGCTCAGCGCGGGCTTCGGGCCCGGCGCGAACGGTCCCTTCACCGTCGTTGTCCAGCTGGGGCGCGGCGTCCACGGAACGACCGGCAGGCAGGCGCTGCAGGCTCAACTGCACAAGGCCCTGGCCCAGACGCCGGATGTGGCTGCGGTGTCGCCAGTCAAGGCCACGCCCGACGGGGCGTTGCTGTACGCGACGGTGCTGCCCAAGACCGGGCCGCAGACGGCGGCTACTGACACGCTGATGCAGGTCCTCGAGCAGGAGACGCTGCCGGCTTCTCTGTACATGACCCAGTCAACTGGTTATGTCACCGGATCGCTGGCCGGGCAACTGCAGTTCCGCGACATCGTCGGGAGCCGCCTGCCGTACATCATTGCCGTCGTGATCGCAGCCGCCTTCGTACTCCTGCTCCTCGCGTTTCGCAGCCCGGTGCTCGCGCTCAAGGCGGCGGTGCTCAACCTGCTGTCCATCGGTGCCGCCTACGGCATCATCGTCGCGGTCTTTCAGTGGGGTTGGGGAAGCTCATTTCTCGGGGTTAGCGAAAAGGTGCCGATCGAGTCCTACGTGCCGATGATGATCTTTGCAATAGTGTTCGGGCTGTCCATGGATTACGAGGTGTTCCTGCTATCTCGAGTGCGGGACGCGTGGCTGGCGACGCGCGATAATCACCGGAGCGTGGCACAGGGGCTGGCGGGCACGGCTCGGGTCATCACGTGCGCGGCGCTGATCATGACCAGCGTCTTCTCGGCGTTCTTGTTCTCCACGAACGTCACCGTCAAGATGCTGGCCCTCGGCCTGGGCCTGAGCGTACTGATCGACGCATCGATCATCAGGCTCGTCGTGGTACCGGCCGCCATGTTCCTGCTAGGCAGATACAACTGGTGGACGCCGCGGTGGCTGGCCAGCGGCCAGTCAGCCGGGCACGTCGGCAGCCGGGGTCGCGTCGCCCTCGGCCCGCACGGACCGGCGCGCCAGCAGGTAGTAAACAACTCCACCGGAGACTAGCCCGGTGAAGCCGCTGAGGTCGGAGCCGAGCGGCCCGCCTGTCCGGCTCGCCAGCAGCCCGATGTAGTGCGGATAGGCGTTGAGCCACAGTGCGGCGCACACCATCCCGGCGACCTGGGCGACGATGGCCGGCCAGTGCACGCCGCCGTTCCGGTAATACCGGCCGCTTCGCTCATTGAGCAGCCCGCGATAGTCGTAGCGGTTCCGGCGCAGCCAGCTGTCGACCAGGTAGATCGCGCACCACGGCCCGAGCCACACGATGATGAACAGCAGGAAGTCAGCGAGCAGGGTGTAGAAATCCGAAGAGAACACTGCATACCCGGCCAGGGCGCCGCAGATCAGAGTGTCGATCCCCACGCACTGCAGCCGCTTCAGGCGCGGAATCAGGCTCTGCAGCGTCACGCCCGAGGAATAGAGGTCCAGCGTGTTGATGGCGAATAGCTGGACGATGGCAAAGATCAAGTATGGCCAGACGAACCAGCCAGGAAAGCCAGCTACCAGGCCGTTCGGCGTTGTTGCAGTGGGAACGGCGGTGGCGATAGCCGCGCCGAGAACCTCGAGCAGCGCCGATGGGATAGCGCCGCCAAGCGCCACAGCCAGCACGATCCGCGTTTTGCCCGCGCTCCGCGGCAGGTAGCGAGAGTAGTCGTTGGCGTTCTCGGTCCAGCCAAGACCGCCCGCGGCGATCACCAGGGCCAGATAGATGGTCAGGGCGCCCCAGCTCGCTCCATGAACCGGCACGTGCAGGTCGGCTTTCGGCGCCGTCAGCGCCGCCATCACGGCGAACAGCACGACGAACGGGATCGCGAGCCAGCGCAACACTGTCAGCACCGCCGCGTGACCAAGCAGTGGCAACACCGCCTGGATTGCCACCGCAGCCACGATGAAGATGACCTTCGCCGCGGTGCCGACAGTGAAGCCGGCCTTGGCCGCCAGCAGGATCGCGGCGAAGACGATCAGTGAGATGCCCTCGATCTCGAATCCGACCTGCGTGACCCAGTTGAAGAAGGACACCAGGCGGTTGCCGCCGGGACCGAATGACGCGCGGCTGATCCCGAAGGTCGTCGTTCCCGCCGCCGGACCCTGGAGGCTGGCCAGACCGGTGAGGAAGTAAGAAAGGTTGCCTATCAGTATGACGGCGACGGCCTGGGCAAAGGACAGCCGGAATACAACGACGGCGATCGCGCCGTAAACGACGAATTCGACGTTCCAGACGCCTCCTGCCCACATCCAGAACAGGCTGCTCGGCTTGCCCCAGCGCTCCGACGCCGGGACATGCTCGATGCCGCGTCGCTCAAGCGTGGTCAGCGAGGGCTCGGCACCTCCGCTGAGTCGAGCGCCCCCCGAACTCGCCACCAGCGACCTCCGGCTAGTACGTGCGGTGCGCCCAGTTGCAGGCCCGGCTAGCGAAACCGGCCCCCGATCAACCCGGCCCCCGATCACCCCAGCCCCCGATCACCCCAGTAAATCAGGGCCGTCTGCGCCTTCGGCCACGGCATCTCAGCCCTCGAAACAGCGGGGCGCCGTTTGTAGACTGATCCCGCGATATCGAGGGAGACGAGGCCAGCGTGGCGCGAATCTGGCGTAATAGTCCCGGCCAGCTACTCGCCGTCTACCTGATTCTCGGTGTAGTCGCCTTGGCAGTGGCGGCTGCCTCGCATCCTTCGCTGCCCGTAAGGGATCAGCCCTTCTGGTTTCCCGTCTTGGTGTTCCTGGCGTGGCGGGTCTCATGCGGCGGGCGGACATCAAGGCTCATCCTGATCCTCCTGAGCATGTATTCATTCGTCGGCGCTGCGTTCACGGTTACGCCCGAGTGGAGCCTGCGCGTACTCGCCCTGCTCGCCATCTACGGGACGCAGGTGGCGCTGCTGGTGAGCCCGGCGATCTATCAGCGCACCCGGCGATACGCCACAGCCGACCGGCTCGCGTCGGTATCGATCCGCTGGACTCCCCCGCTCTGGCTGCCGCTGTCCGCGCTGCTCACCGGACTCGTAGCGACCGTCCTGTCCCTCGGGAACGAGGACTGGGCGGCGATACCGGGCTGCGGGCCGGTCGGAGCGACCATCGCTCACCTACCCGCCCGGTGCTTCGGCCTCGCGCAGGGCTCTCCGGTGCGTTTCCTAACCGCATACCAGGGCACCCCGCTGATCAGCAAGGCCGGCTTGGCTGAAGACTGGGCCCAGTGGGCAATCGTCAGCTTTGCCGTGTTCTACATACTGCTGCTGCTGCATCGCCGGCCCGCGGTACCGCCTGGCCAGCCCGTCATGGCAGAGGACCCAGCCGTGGCATGAGTCGCCCGATCAGCCCGCCACGAACCGCTGGCCCGGCTAGTTGACCTTGCGCTCGAGGCCAACCCAGTAGGGTTCGCGCAGCTTGAACTTCTGGAGCTTGCCGGTCGCGGTCCGTGGCAGCGACTCGCGCAATTCGATTGAGGTGGGGCACTTGAAGTGCGACAGCCGGGAACGGCAGTGCTCGATCAGGTCAGCCTCAGTTGCGCCACCGGCCGACCGGAGCACGACCAGGGCTTTCACGGTCTCGCCCCACCTCGCATCCGGGACGCCGATGACCGCAGCCTCGGCCACCGCCGGGTGCTGGTACAGGCAGTCCTCCACCTCGATCGAGCTGACGTTCTCGCCGCCCGTGATGATCACGTCCTTCTTGCGGTCGGAGATCACCAGGTAGTCACCCGCCTCGAGGTGGCCGCCATCTCCGGTATGGAACCAGCCGCCCGCCAGCGCCCTGGCCGTTTCCTCGGGCTGCTCCCAGTAGCCCTCGAAGACGTGGTTCGACCTGGCCAGCACCTCGCCGTCGGAGTCGGTGCGAATCTGCACCCCGACAGCCGGCACGCCGGCTCGTGACTGCAGCCGGGCACGCTCGACTGGCGCCAGGTCATCCCACTCGGGCACCGCGCGGTTGATGGTCAGCAACGGCGCGGTCTCGGTTAGCCCATAGATCTGAATGAATTCCCAGCCCAGTTCGGTCTCGACCCGCTCGATGGTCTTCGACGGCGGCGGCGCCCCGGCTACCACGATCCGGACCCGTCCGCTGCCGGGAATCTCCTGGCCGGCGGCCCTGCGGTCGGTCGCGGCAGTCAGGATCGCCGCCACCACAGCCGGCGCTCCGCACAGCAGCGTGACGCCGTGGCTGTCGATCCGGCTCAGGATCTCCTCGCCATCGATCTTGCGGACCACAACCTGCGGCACCCCCATACCGGTGACCGCGTACGGCATGCCCCAGCCGTTGCAGTGAAACATCGGCAGCGTGTGCATGAAGACGTCCCGGTCGGTCACCGCCGTATGCCAGCCGAAGGTGGCTGCATTCAGCCAGCAGTTCCGGTGCGTGAGCTGCACGCCCTTCGGCCGCGCCGTGGTGCCGCTGGTGTAGTTGATGCTCGCGGTCGCGTCCTCATCGGCCTGCCACTCGGCCGGCAGCGCGCCATCGGCGGCAGGCGCGAAGAGTTCAGCATCGGCTGTCCCGTCGAGCACGATCTTGTGCTTGGCGCTGATGCCCCGCAGGCTTTCCTCTGAGTCGGGATCGACCAGCAGCACCGACGCTCCAGAATGGTCGACGATGTAGCCGATCTCATCGGCGTTCAGCCGGAAGTTGATGGGCACCAGGATCCGCCCGTAAGCGCTGACGCCGAAGTAAGAAATCGCGAACCGCGCTGCGTTCGGGCTGACGATCGCGACCCGTTCGCCTTGCCCGACACCCATGGCGTCGAGTGCCAGCGCCATGCCGCGAGCCCGGCTCTCCATCTCCCGGTAGGTCACCGAGCCCAGTGAGCCCGCTGTTCCCGGCTCGTCGATGACAGCCGTCCGCTGCCCGTAGACGGCCGCGCCCCGGCTGAGGTAGTCACCGATAGTGAGCGGCACCTTCATGAACGGCTCCCTCGCGTCAGTTACCAGCTCGCTGCGAGCTACGTCGCTGATGCCTTCATATCAGGACAGCCCCGCGGCTGGCACCCTCGCTAGCGAGCCGAGCCGACCAGCTCACGCGGCCGTGCCTCACGCAGCCGGGTCTCGCGCGAAGCCGGGACTCCCTGGGGCGGGACGGTAGCCGGCAGTTGCCGGTCAGCCGGAGCCTCGGCAAAGTCCGGCCGCCTCAGCACGAGCCAGAGCGGGATCCCCGCGACGGCCAGAAAGAACAGCGCCATCAGCGGGATATTGAGCCAGAGCCAGTTCACGAGAGTTCACCTCCTGCTAGCGCCAGCGCGGTTCGCCGGCGACATCTCCAGGCTCGGCCCGGAACTTCTGAGTCAGTTCTGACCGCCGTCGGCCTGAGCCATGAATCTGCCGCCGTGGCCGGTCCATTCGGGTATCGGTGCCAGCGTTGTCGCAGATATCGGCCATGATGGAGCGATGGATCTTCCGGTGATGCCGCCTGTCGCGCCGATGCTCGCCAAGTCCGTGAAGGAGATTCCAGCCGGTGCGCTGAGCTACGAGCCGAAGTGGGACGGCTTCCGGTCGATCATCTTCCGCTACGGCGCCGAGGTAGAGATCGGCAGCCGCAACGAACGGCCCATGACCAGGTACTTTCCCGAGGTCGTCGCCGCTGTGCTGGAGAACTTCCCGGACCGCTGCGTGATCGACGGTGAGATTGTCATCCCGGACGCAGCAGGCCGCAGGCTTGACTTCGAGGCGCTTCTGCAGCGGATCCACCCGGCCGACAGCCGGGTCCGGCTGCTTGCCGCCCAGACACCGGCCTCGTTCGTGGCCTTCGACCTGCTGGCGTTCGGCGACACCGATTGCATGCAGCTGCCGTTCACCCGCCGCCGGGAGCTGCTCGAGGAAGTGCTGGCGGCAGCGGCGCCGCCGGTGTATGTAACCCCGGCGACCCCCGACCGGGACGTAGCGACCGGGTGGTTCAGCCAGTTCGAGGGCGCGGGGCTCGACGGAGTGGTCGCCAAGCCGCTGAACGGCACCTACCAGCCGGATAAGCGGGTCATGTTCAAGATCAAGCATGAGCGAACCGCGGATTGCGTGGTGGCCGGCTACCGACTGCACAAGAGCGGGCCTGATGCGATCGGCTCACTGTTGCTCGGCCTGTACGACCACGCTGGCCGCCTGGCCAGCGTCGGCGTCGTCGGCGCATTCCCGATGGCCAAGCGCCGCGAGCTGTTTGCTGAGGTTCAGCCGCTCGTCACCAGCTTCGAGGGCCATCCGTGGAACTGGGCCGGCGAGATGCAGCAAGAACACGTCCGGCATCCACGAGAGGCCGAGGGCAGCAGATGGAACGCCGGCAAGGACTTGTCTTTCGTGCCGCTGCGCCCCGAGAGAGTTGCCGAGGTGCGGTACGAGCACATGGAGGGCACCCGCTTCCGGCACACCGCCCAGTGGATCCGGTGGCGAGACGACAGGGATCCGGCCTCCTGCGGCTTTGAGCAGCTTGAGGAGCCGCTGAACTTCAACCTCGCGGAGATCCTGCCTCCCGCCTGAGCGACCGGGCTCGGCGCCCGGCTGCCTGAAGGGTGGCCTCGCGCCCGGCTGCCTGAAGGGTGGCCTCGCGCCCGGCTGCCTGAAGGGTGGCCTCGCGCCCGGCTGCCTGACCGGCCATCTGGCCGGGCAAGCCGGCGCGGAGGACCTACCTGGCGCCCGCTGCCGTGCTTCGGAGCCACTTTTTGTGACGTTTTGCCCGTCTATTGATGTACGGAATGGGTGCAAAGTCCGTGGCTCGGGCAAGCGCTACCGACATATCACGGATCTTGGGCGCCAGAACCGGGATAAACCGGGCGCGTGAGCGCACGAGATCGATGAAATGTTGCGATGGTGGCTTGGCTTGCGGCGGCAACGGCCGTAGGCGTTGCCAAGTCGTTCGCGCGTAGCTGGCGCGCCCGGCCCCAGTAGTCCAGGCGCGCCAGCAGCGTGGCTGCAGGAAGCAGCCGGTTTACACGCGGGCGGTGTCCAGGCGGAACCGCCAGGCCGCGCCGGCGACAAAGATGATCAGCCAGGCCAGGACGTTGACCACCCAGGTCCAGTCCACGCCGTTACCCAGCATCGGCGTGTGCACCAGCTGGTTGAGCCCGTACAGCGGCGTCCACTTAGCGATGTCCTGGACAGTGGGCGCGTACTGGCTGACCGGGATGAACAGGCCACCGGCGAAGGACAGCAGCCCGAGGATCAGCCCCATAAGCTGCATGACGTTCTCGGCTGGCAGCAGGTAGCCGATGAACAGCCCGAACGCGGCAAACAGCAGCGAACCGATCCACACCGAGAACCCGGTACCGATCCACAGCCCGACCGACATCGATGCCTTGTGCGTGACGATGCCGGCGATGTAAACCGCCGCGACCGAGCAGAACCCGAGCACGAGCGCTGTCGCGATCTTGATGGCAATGTAGGCGACCGGCGATAGCGGGGTCAGCCGCAGCTGCCTGCTCCAGCCCTGGGAGCGCTCGATGGAAACCATCGCGCCGGAGAACGTGGTCGCGAGGACAGCACCGTACAGCGCAAGGCTGATCATGACGAACGCTGACACATTGCCGTGACCGGCCGACTGAGTGTCGTAGGCCTGGCCCGTGCCGAAGAGCAGGAAGAAGACCACCGGAACGACGATGGCGATGATGATGGTGCGCCGGTTGCGAGTCAGCCGGCGGATCTCGAGCTTCAGCGCCGTGAGGTTAAAGCCGCCCAGCGCGGGCGCCCGGCGGCCGCTCAGGTCAGGCGAGATGACCGTGGGTACGGTGCTCATCAGATTGCTCCCTTGTTCGCGGCGCTAACGTCGGCGTCGTCGCCCGTAAGCGCGATGAACGCGTCCTCGATGCCGCGCGCAGTGATCTCCAGGTCCTTCGCCGAGGTGCTGGTCAGCAGATACCGTGCCGTTGCGTCGCTGTCGGTGGAGTGCACCAGCACCGTGTCTCCGCGCACTTCGACGGTGTCCGCTCCGGGTATCCCGCTCAGCATCGCCTCGCTGGCGCCGGGCAGGGTGGCACGCACGGTCCGGCCGGCGGCCATCGCCTTGATCTCCGACGCGGTGCCGTCGGCCACGATGCGGCCGTGCCGCAGCAGCACGATGCGATCGGCGTAGGCGTCGGCCTCTTCCAGGTAGTGGGTGGCAAAGAGTACGGTCCGGCCCTGCTCGGCGTCTTTGCGGATGGCCGCCCAGAAGTTCCGCCGGCCCTCAACGTCCATTCCCGTGGTCGGCTCGTCAAGGACGAGCAGCTCCGGGTCGGACAGCAGGGCCAGCGCGAACCGCAGCCTCTGCTGCTCCCCACCCGAGCACTTGCCAACTCGGCGGTCCGCTATCTCGGTGATCCCCGCGCCACTCAGCACCTCTTTGACCGTCTGCGTGCGTGCGAACAGGCTGGCCGTGTACTCGACCGTCTCGCGGACCGTCAGGTCTCTCAGGAGGCCGCCGGTCTGCATGACCGCGGAGATGAGCCCGCGCGAGATGGCCTGGCGCGGTTGCATCCCGAGCACCGACACCCGGCCTGAGCTGGGCTGCGACAGGCCGAGGATGATGTCAATCGTCGAGGTCTTGCCCGCCCCGTTGGGTCCCAGGATCGCGACGATCTCCCCGGACCGCAGCCGCAGGTCAACGTTCCTGACCGCCTGCACATGCCCGAAGTTCTTGCTAATCCCCGTCAGCTCGACAGCGGGCGGTGCGCCGCCGGCCGGCCAGTTCCCTGTCTTCGCGTCAGTAACCGTCATGGCTTCATGGTCCCAGCAATGGGCAACACCTTTATGAACTGGCGGTCACGACCTTCACGTGACACTTGTCACGGTCTGATGCCTAGCCACCGAGGCTGCGCGCGAAGCCGGGCGCAATGATCACGTCGTCCCGGCCCAGGTCATGCACGGAGGTCTTGCCGAGCCCGAGCAGCGCCGAATCTAGCCCGTTCCGCAGAATATCCAGGACGTTCTCGACCCCGGCCTGCCCATTTGCGGCGAGCCCCCACAGGTAGGCGCGCCCGATCATGACCGCGCGGGCGCCGAGCGCCAGCGCCTTGACCACGTCGCTGCCGCGTCGGATGCCGCCGTCGAGTAGGACCTCGACCTGGCTGCCAACGGCGTCGACCACCCCTGGCAGCGCTCGGATGGTGGCCGGGGTGCCATCAAGGTTGTTGCCGCCATGGTTGGAGACCGAGATCGCGCTGACGCCGGCATCGACAGCGCGCTTCGCGTCATCCACTCTGGACACGCCCTTGAGCATGAACACCCCGCCCCACTGCTCGCGCAGCCAGGCAACGTCATCCCAGCTCGGCGGCGGCGTCTGCATCCACTCCCCGTACGCGCCGAAGAAGGTCGGCGGCTCGTTCCCTGGCAGCGCCAGGTTCGGCACGGTAAGGTCCGGCAGCTTGCCGGTTCGCGCGAACGACATTAGCCAACGCGGCTTGACCAGCGTCTCCGGCGCGTGCGCGAGCGCGGCCCGCAGGTCTATCCGGTCCGGAATCTGCGGGCTACCCCAGTCACGAGAGTGCGAGAACGTCCAGTCGGACGTCAGGATCAGGCCGACCGCGCCCGCCGCCCGAGCGCGCTCGAGCCGAGCCGCGATCTGGTCCCGGCTCCCGCACCAGTAGATCTGGAACAGCGTCTGCGGGTTGCCCGCCACCACTTCCTCGACCGGCTTGCTCGCGAACGAGCTGAGGCCCATCGCGGTCCCTCGTGACGCCGCCGCCCGCGCTACCGCCACCTCCCCGTCAGGGTGCACGGCCTGCACGCCCGTTGGAGAGATGATGACCGGCAGCGAGATGGCCTGGCCGAGCACGGTCGTCGCCAGCTCCCGCTGCGGTGGGTTGCCCGCCACGTGCGGCGCGAAGCCGAGCTCAGTGAAGGCCTGGACGTTGTCCTCCAGGGTCTGGCCACGCTCGGAGCCAGCCAGCAGCGCTCCGTAAACCGATGCCGGGAGCCGCTTACGCGCGCGCCGCTGCGCCTCTGCGACTGACTCGAACCAGGCGTTTCCCATCCGGTGTCAGGCCCTTCTCTTTCGACTCTGCGGCCTGTTGGTCGACAGGGGCCGCAAGGAGATTGCCGGGCGGACCGGCGCCATGGTGCGCTCACCCAGACAGCCAGCCCAGACCCCGGCGCCGTAGCAGACGTCGTCGGCAATATGCGCGAGGGTGAAGCGGACAACGTCCAGCTCCGGCTTCCGCTCAGCGTACGCAGTGAGCGCCGGGCCGAGCAGGAGTGATGCCGCCGCGGCCCGGCGGCCGAGGCGGCGGATCAAGGACGAGCCGCCCGGTCGGATGACGCCGAGCACCAGCGCGGGCGCCGCGAACTGAGTGGCGTACCGACCGATGCCGAGCCACGTCTGATGCACTGCCGTCAGCGTCGCGGCCGGCGCGCCGTCGGCGGGCACGCCAGCCCGGCGGACCGCGCTGGTGATGTCGAACCAGGCCGCGACCAGCGCTCCGGCTGCCACCGCCGGACGGCGGGCGAGCAGCGCTCCCACCGTCGTCGCTGGCCAGGGTTGCAACACGAGCGGAGCCATGTTGTCCGGGTGGCGGCGTGCCAGCGGTGCCGCCGAGGTGCCGTAGCTGAAGCGCCGCCCGAGCAGGCCGGCCCAGGTGGCTGGTCCCTGGTGGGGCACCTGGACGGCGGGTTCGTACCTGATCCGCCAGCCCGCCTCATGCAAGCGCCAGACCAGGTCGACGTCTTCGCCGTAGCGCAGCGCGGGGTCAAACGGCTCCCGGTCAACTGATACCGCGTCCAGGGCGGTGCGCCGAACGATCAGCGCTGCGGTCGGAACGTAGGAGACCCGGCTGCCGGGCTGCACACGGGCCGGTCGCGGGCCGAGATCGAGGCTGCCGCGAACGGCGGCATACCGGGCGGCCGGCGGGGCTGCCGGGGTGACCGCGGGCGCGACGATGGGGGGCACGACGATCCGGGGCGCGACGGCGCCGACGAGCGGGTCGGCGAAGTGCGCGGCCAGCCGGCTGACCCAGCCGGGCGGCGGGACGCAGTCGCTATCCAGGAACGTGATGAAATCAGTCTGCGCACCGGCGAGCCCGGTGTTACGCGCGGCGGCCGGGCCGCCGCTGGCCGTCCGGCGCCTGAGAGCCGCGCCGTGGCGGGCTGCGACTGCCGCAATTGCGTCGGGGTCGGCTGAGCCGTCATCGATCACGATGACGGGGTACTGCACTCCAGTAGCAGCGAGACAGCGGTCCAGCATGTCGGCGCGGTCCCTGACCGGAATGACCACAGTAACGGTGCCCGCAGCGAGGTCCGCAGCTTCGGGCGGCGGCACCGGGTTCGCCAGCCCGCCGTCGGTGAGCCGACGCGCCAGCAGCCCGGCGGCGGCAGACTGGACCGGGCCGTTCTGCAATTCGGCCAGCGCGGCCGCACCAGCCGTTGTCAGCCGCATCACTCTGCCCGGCGATCCGCCGAACAGCGAGCCGTCGCTGAGATGCTTGGTGCCGGCGTCCATCTCGATGCCGAATCCGGTCGGCAGCGCACCGGCTGCAGGCGCGGCGGCCTTTACCGGGCTCACAGTGCTACCGGGATCACAGCGCCAGGCCGCCATCCACCGGGATGACAGCTCCGGTCATCCCGCTGCTGCCCGGCCCGGCGAGGAAGGCGAGGACGGCGGCGATCTCGGCCGCGTCAAGCAGCCGCCCAGCCGGCTGCTGAGCGGCGAAGTCCTGCGGACCGCCCAGTCCGTAGAGCCGCGCAGTGGCCGCGAGCATCGCAGTGTGGGTAGAGCCAGGGCTGACCGCGTTCGCAGTCACCCCGGTGGGGCCGAGCTCCACTGCCAGGGCCCGGATCAGGCCCGCAACGCCGGCCTTTGCTGCGCAGTAGGCGGCAAGCATCGGCAGCCCGCGAGCGGCGGCGGCCGATGCCACGGCCAGGAACCTGCCGGCGCGCGGTTCCGGCCGCCGCAGCAGCGCAGGCACCGCCACCCGGGCCAGGTTCAGCACGCCACCCAGGTCGACGTCGAGCACGGCCTGTTCCTCGCCCTGGGGAACCTCCCACTGAGGCATGCCCCCGGCAATAACGCCTGCGCAGGCGATAGCAGCATCCAGTCCGCCCCACCGAGACTCGGCCGCCGCCACCGCCTCGGCCAGCGCGGCTACGTCCCGCACGTCCGCGACGAACGAACCGACGCGGCTTTCCGCCCCAGCCCCAGCCCCAGCCAGGTTCGCCGACTCGCTCACGACTGCTTCCAGCTCGGCCTTGCTAGCCAGCGGATACGGGACAGCCGCGTCGTCCTCACCCGCGTCCACTGCGAGCACCGACCAGCCCGCTCGGGCCAGCTCCCGGACGGTTGCCGCGCCAATACCACGGGCCGCGCCCGTGACTAGCGCAACCCGGCCGCTGTCGCTGCCCGTCGCGGGCATGGGTTACCGGGCGGCTGGCGGCACGAAACCCGCCAGCGGGCTCTGGTCGCAGGCACGGTCAGGCACGCCGTGACGTTCGGTCGGCCGGGGCCCGATCGATACCGGCACCGGCTGCCGCGGATGCCGCGCCGAGGAAACTCGGGATGCCGGCGCGCCGCGGTGGGAGTGATCCACGGACGGCCGTGGCGCCGCCGCGACGTCGGCCGTAGCCAGCGCAGCCTCGCCGAAACCGCGTACGCACTCGGGGTCGGGCCCGTCGAGCGGCAGTCCGGTGAAGAACTTGGCCGCCATGCATCCGCCCTGGCAGGCATCGAACGCCGAGCACGACGTGCAGGCGCCGCCAGACTGCGGGCGGCGCAAGTCGGTGAAGAGCTCCGAGGACCGCCACACCTCGGCGAACCCGCCCGCACCGCGGACATTCCCGGCCAGGAAGGCGTCGTGAATCGCGAACGGGCAGGCGTACACGTCGCCCACCGGGTCGACCAGGCACACCACCCGCCCGGCTCCGCACATGTTGAGGCCTGGCAGGCCCTGGCCGTAGCCCGCGAGGTGGAAGAACGAGTCTCCGGTCAGCACGTTCTCGCCATGGGCGAGGAGCCAGTCATATAGCTCGCGCTGCTGTCGGGCGGTCGGGTGAAGCTCGTCCCACACATCCGCGCCCCGCCCCGACGGCCGCAGCCTGGTGATCCGCAGCTGGGCGCCGAAGCTGTCGGCGATGGCCTTGAATTCGTCCAGCTGGGCGACGTTCTGC
>Ga0335073_10001111_pt1 | contig 35695 bp, 37 predicted proteins | sample Lox_Sample_22_FD_207093 | JGI IMG/M metagenome (GOLD analysis project Ga0335073, IMG submission 207093) | Soil microbial communities from Loxahatchee National Wildlife Refuge, Florida, United States - Lox_Sample_2.2 | ecosystem: Environmental > Terrestrial > Soil > Wetlands | place: USA... | reverse complement strand
CGGGCACGGCGGGGGTCCGGGGGTCGTCCGCCGGGCGGGCACGGCGGGGGTCCGGGGGTCGTCCCCCGGGCGGGCACAGCGGCGGGCCAAAGCGGATCTGACCCGGCCGCCCGGGTAATCTTGGCCGGCAGGAACAACGCCGTTCCCGCCATGCCCGGGAGGTCATCCGACATGCTGCGCCGCGCGCTGCTGGCCGCGTCGGCCAGCGAACGGCTCCGTCACGTGGTCACCACCGCCCCGCTGACGCGCGGCGTCGTGGCCAGGTTCGTGGCCGGCGACACCGCCGATGACGCGCTGGCCGTGACGCGTCGGCTGCTGGACGACGGCTTGCTGGTCACCCTGGACTACCTCGGCGAGGACACGGTCGACCCGCAGCAGGCCGCGGCCGTCACCGCCGAGTACCTGGGGCTGCTCGGGCGGCTGAGCGCGGCCGGGATGGCCGCCGGAGGCCGGGCCGAGGTCTCGGTCAAGCCGACCGCGGTCGGCCTTGACCTGGCCGAGCACGGCGAGAAGACGGCCCGCGAGAACATCGCCAGGATCTGCGCGGCCGCCCGCGACGGCGGCACCACGGTCACGCTCGACGCCGAGGAGCACACCCGGGTCGAGCCCACGCTGCGGATCGCGGCGCAGCTCCGGCCGGAGTTCCCCGATCTGGGCTGCGTGATCCAGTCCTACCTGCGCCGCAGCCCGGACGACTGCCGGGCGCTGGCCGCCCAGGGATCCCGGGTCCGGCTGTGCAAGGGCGCCTACAACGCCGCGGCGGACGTCGCGTTCACGTCCCGGGCCGAGGTGGACCGGTGCTACGCGCGCTGCCTGCGGGTGCTGCTGAACGGGCCGGGTTACCCGATGGTCGCCACCCACGACCCGCGGTTGATCACCATCGCCGGCGCGCTGGCCTCGCTGGCCGACCGTCCCCAGGCCGGCTTCGAGTACCAGATGCTGTACGGCATCCGGCCCGCCGAGCAGCGGCGGCTGGCCGGCACCGGGGCCCGGATGCGGGTGTACGTCCCCTACGGCAGCGACTGGTACGGCTACCTCGTCCGGCGGCTGGCGGAACGCCCGGCCAACCTGGCCTTCTTCGTCCGCTCGCTGGCCTCGCGCGGCTGACGGGCGCGTCATCCCGGTAGGCTCGCGGGATGATTGCTGTCCTGGGGACCGGGAAGATGGGCGAGGCCCTGATGTCCGGGCTGCTGCGCGCCGGGGTGGTGGCGCCGTCCGGGGTCGTGGCTGCGGTACGCCGCGACGACCGGGCCAAGGAGCTGCGCGAAGCCTACGGCGTCGAGGTCGTCGACGCCGCGGAAGCGGCGCGCCAGGCGCAGACCCTCCTGATCACCGTCAAGCCGCAGGACATGGCCGGGCTGCTCAGCGAGATCGCGGCGTCCGTGACCGCCGACAAGCTGGTGATCTCGGTCGCTGCGGGCATCACCACGTCGTTCATTCAGGACCGGCTCGCCGCGGACGTCCCCGTGGTCCGGGTGATGTCGAACACGCCGGTGCTGGTGGACGAGGCGATGAGCGTCATCTCGCCGGGCTCGCACGCCGGGGAGCAGCACCTGAGGCGGGCCGAGGAGCTGCTGCGCCCGGTGGGGCGGGTGCTGCGGATTCCGGAGTCACAGCAGGACGCGGCGACCGCGCTGTCGGGCAGCGGGCCCGCGTACGTCTACTTCCTCGTCGAGGCGATGGTGGACGCGGGGATCTTGCTCGGCATGCCGCGGAGCACGGCGCTGGAAATGGTCCGGCAGGCCGTGTACGGCGCGGCGACCATGCTCCGCGACTCGGGCGAGCATCCGGTGATCTTGCGCGAGGCGGTGACCTCGCCGGGGGGCACCACGATCAACGCGATCCGCGAGCTGGAGAAGCACGGAGTGCGGGCCGCGTTCCTGGCCGCGATCGAGGCGGCCAGGGACCGGGGCCGCGAACTCGGCGCCGGCTGAGCTCCCGCCGGGGAATTTTGCTTCGCCGCCGCAGCTGAATTGATGCCCCGCGCCGGGGTTGCCCTTTTCCGTACAGGACTTACGCTGGAGACGGGCGTGACTGGTGCGCTAAATCTCGCTAGGCGCACACAGCAAGCCGGAAGAGGGCTATTCATGGCAGCAGACGCAACCTCGCTGAGCGAAGTCAGGTTCCTGACCGTCGCCGAAGTGGCGACGATCATGCGCGTGTCCAAGATGACCGTCTACCGCCTTGTTCACTCTGGTGAGCTGGAGGCGATCCGGGTAGGCCGTTCGTTCCGGGTGCCGGAACAGGCGGTCAACCAGTATCTGCGGGACGCCTTCGTCGCGGCCAGCTGACCGGCGTTTCGGGGGGCCATCTAGCGCCCGGAATGGCGGCCGGATGATGGGGCGGGCCGGTCCCGCGGTAACCTGTGGCGTTGGCGTGTGCCCGGCCGCTGCGCGGCGGGCGTGCGCAGGTGCATGCCCGTAAGCCAGGACGCAGAGCGAGGATCGATACGTGGGCTCAGTCATCAAGAAGCGCCGCAAGCGCATGGCCAAGAAGAAGCACCGCAAGCTGCTGCGGAAGACGCGCGTTCAGCGCAGGAACAAGAAGTAGCGCCGCGCGCCTGAGGGCTCCCGGAGGCGAGGGGAAGGCACTGTGAGCCAGTCCGGGCCGATCGCCGGCGTCGCGGACTACGTCTGGCACCGGATGACCGGCGAGGCCGAGGTCGACGAGTCCGGCTTCGATCCCGAGTTCAACACCAGCGTGTTCATGCCGCTGTTCCGGCCGCTGTACCAGTCGTGGTTCCGGGTCCAGATGCGTGGCCTGCAGTACGTGCCTGGATCGGGCGCCGCGCTGGTGGTGGCCAACCACTCCGGCGTGCTCCCGTTCGACGCGCTGATGCTGCAGGCCGGCCTGTTCGACGAGCTTCCCCAGCACCGGGTGCTGCGGGTGCTGAGCGCGGACCTCGTTTACGACGTGCCGGTCCTGTCCAGCCTGGCCCGCCGCAGCGGGCACATCCGGGCGGACCCGGAGCAGGCCGACCGGGTGCTGGCCGCGGGCCATCTGGTCGGCGTGTTCCCAGAGGGCTTCAAGGGCATCGGCAAGCCGTTCAGCCAGCGGTACCAGCTGCAGCGCTTCGGGCGGGGCGGGTTCGCCGCGACCGCCCGCCGGGCGGGCGTGCCGATCATCCCGTGCGCGATCGTGGGCGCCGAGGAGATCTACCCGATGATCGGGAACGCCCGGTCGGTCGCCCGGGCGCTCCGGCTGCCGTACTTCCCGGTCACGCCGCTGTTCCCGTGGCTCGGCCCGGTAGGCGCCGTCCCGCTGCCGTCCAACTGGATCATCGAGTTCTGCCCGCCGGTCCCGACCGATAATCCCAACGGGTCCGGCGGGGGCCAGGCGGTGTCCTCGCTCGCGGACCACGTGCGGGACATCATCCAGTGCAAGATCGATGAGCTCCTGGTGGAGCGCGGCCCGGCGTTCACCTAGTGGCCGAGGCCCTCGCCGATCTCGTGCCGCTCGGGCGGTCCCATCGTGGCCGTGTCCGGGCCGAACTTCGCGACGTAGCCGGGGTGCACCTCGCTCCACTGCTCGCCCGGCGGCCACGGGGCCGCCGCCCCGTCCAGGTGGCAGGCGAGCGAGTCGAGGCAGACGTGCCAGCCCGCCGCGTCGCGGGCGGCCTTGCCCAGCTCCCCGAACGTGTCGGTCAGCACGAACGTGCAGCCCCGCGGGTTCGGCACGATCTCGAGGCGGATCACGTCGGTGCCCCACCGGAACTCCAGCAGCGACGGCGGCTGGCAGGCCAGCACCTCGCCGTCGAAGGAGGGGAACTCGCCACCGCGGGACTCGAACGTCAGCGGGGCCCCGGCCACCCAGTCGCCCACGATCCGCTGCGGGAACCAGGCGTCCAGGTGCCCGGGCTCGGTGACCGCCCGCCACACCTTCTCCGGCGGATGCGCCAGCTCCCGGCGGAACCGTAGCCGCCACAGGTCGCCGGCCTGTTCCAGGTCGCCGTTCATGTCATCTCCTCCAGGTGGCTCTCCAGCGCGTCGAGACGGGACGCCCACATGGCCCGGTACGGGGCCAGCCAGTCGTCCAGCTCGCGCAGCGGCTCGGGCCGTACCCGGTACAGGCGCCGCTGGGCGTCGGCCCGGACCTCGACCAGGCCGGCGTCGCGCAGCACCCGCAGGTGCTTCGAGACCGCGGGCTGGCTGACCTGCAGCAGGCTGACCAGGTCGTTGACCGGCCGTTCCCGTTGCGCAAGAAGATCAAGGATCCGCCGCCGGTTGGGCTCGGCCAGCGCCTCGAAGACCATGGTCATGAGGCGAGTATTCTGCTGCGGTTATATATCTGTCAAGTTATATAAGGCGAGGGCTAGCGAGCCGCGGCGCGCCGCCGCTGCACGGCGACGCTGGCCGCCACCCCGCCGGCCACGGCTCCCGCGGCGGCGGCGATGGGCAGGGCGATCAGCGTGGCCCGGCGGCCGGAGCGGAAGTCGTATACCGGCCAGCCGCGCTTGCGGGCCTCCGCGCGCAGGCCGAGGTCGGGGTTGACCGCGTTGGGGTGGCCGACGAGCGTCAGCATGGGCATGTCGTTCAGCGAATCGCTGTAGGCGGAGCAGCGGGCCAGGTCCAGCCCCTCGCGGACGGCCAGGGCCTGGATCGCGGCCGCCTTGGCCTCGCCGTGCAGCAGCCCTCCGACCAGGCGCCCGGTGTACACGCCGTCCTTGGTCTCGGCCACCGTGCCCAGCGCCCCGGTCAGGCCGAGCCTGCGGGACACGATGCTGGCCAGCTCCACCGGCGTGGCCGTGACCAGCCACACCCGCTGCCCGGCACGCAGATGGCGCTGGGTCAGCTCCCGGGTGCCCGCCCAGATCCGGTCGGCCATGGTGTCGTCGTAGATCTCCTCGCCGAGCCGGACGATGTCCGCCACGCCGTGCCCGGCCACGAAGGCCAGCGCGGCCTCCCGGGCGGCGTCGATGTGGTCGGAGTTCTCCGCGCCGCGCAGCCGGAAGCTGAGCTGCCCCCAGGTCATCCGGGCCAGGTCGCGCGCGCCGAACATCTTGCGGGCGGCGAGGCCGCGGGCGAAATGGTAGATCGAGGCACCCCGCATGAGGGTGTTGTCGACGTCGAAGAACGCCCCCGCCTGCGGGTCGGGCACCGGGGGCGGCTGCTCTACCTCGGCGGCCGCAGCCGACGCCTGCCCGGCCAGGGCTGCATCGTTCCACGGAAGCCGTCTCGACAGCCGCCACATGGGTGTGAGCCTACCGGGGCCCGTCCGTGGCTGCCGCGTGACGCCGCAGGGCCCTAGCGGGACGGGATCAAGGGCGGGCACATGACCGGTCAGGGGCTGGCGCGGGGCCCGACGCAGGGTGCTGCGGGGCACAGTGCAGGGCGCCGCGCGGCGGCGCGCACGGCGCGTCGGGCCGATGTCGCAGGCGCTTGGCCAGCACTGCGGTCGCAACATTCACGCGCGTCGGGCACCATAGTCAGCAATGTCTGTTCATTTCCTGGCCGCGGCCGTCGGCGTGCTCATCGCCGCCGTGGGCACGGGCCTGCTGGCCGCGAGGTGCCGGCGGGCCCTGAGCGTCGCCCTGGTCGCGTGGACGCTCGCGCTGCTGGGGCTGACCGTTTCGCTGGTCGCGCAGGCTCTCGGCTATCGCATCGGCTTCGGGCCGGTCGCCTTCCGGGTCATGGAAATCGGCGCCCAGGTGATCGCGCCGCTGGCGCTCGCGCTCGGGCTGGCCGAGGTGGCCGGCAAGAGCATCATCACCAGGTTCGCCGCGCGGCTGCTGCTGACCGCGCTGGGGATCGTGGCCCTGGTCGTGTTCGCGACCGACCCGCTCAGCCCCGCGGCGTACAGCAAGGCCTGGCCCGCGACCACGGTCTATTACCAGATCGTCCCCAACAAGCTGCTCGACTACGTGCTGGCCCCGGCCGTCGCGATCGTCGCGCTGATCGCGGTCGCGGCCACCGCCGCCCGGCCCTCCCGCGATCCGGCGTGGCGGGACGCCATCCCGCCCGTGGTGGCGGCGGCCGCCGCGGCGCTGCTGCTCTCGGTACCGGGCATCGTCGCGGTCGCGGGGCTGTCGGTGCCGGTCGCCTCGCTGTTCACGCCGCTGTGCGTGCTGGCCGCCGTGGCGACCTGGGTGGCGGGTGCCCGGCTCGGCCGCCTCCGCCTCGACGTCCTGCACGCCGAGGCCCCGGCTGCCCGCGCCCGCGCGGGCAGCGGCGAGTGGGAACGGCAGCGCTCCTGGGCCGACGCGACCGGGGATTTCGACCCGGTGGCCGCCGACGACGAGCTCGGAATCTACCGCAACGGCTCTCACCGCAGCCACGACGACGCCGGCTCCGGCGACGGGTACGCCCCTGACGCCGGGTACCCGGACGAGACGGCGGGGTACCCGGACGGCGCGGGAACCGGGGGGATGGCCGAGCCCGGGCCGGCCGAGCCCGAGAAGGTGCCGTATCCCCTGTACCGGGACGAGGTCGGGCGACCGGAGGCGGCCGGCGCGGCCGCGGGCACGGCCGGCCGGGGGCTGGCGGAGGAGCTCTTCGGCCAGATCGCGATCTACACGCTGCTCGAGGACCGGGTGGAGGACTTCGACCGGCTGATCCGGAAGGTGGTCGGCCAGGTCCGGGAACACGAGCCGGACACGCTCGTCTACATCGTGCACGCCGTGCCCTCGGCGCCCATGCAGCGGATCCTGTACGAGGTCTACCGCGACCGCGCGGCGTACGACGGGCACAAGCGGCAGCCCTACGTCCTGGCCTTCGAGGCTGACCGGCGCCCTTACGTGCTGGCGACGAACATCATCGAGCTCGGCCTGCAGCAGGCCAAGGTCTCGCCGCTGCCCTCGGTCGCCGACCTGCTGAGCGACACGGGGTTCGACCTGCTCAGCGACACCGGGTTCGGCCAGCCCGGCTACGGCCCGCGGCTGCCCGGCGGCGGGGTGGGCGGCGGCGCTCGTGGCTAGCCCGGAGCAGAGCCCGGCTCACGTGATCACCCTGCTCACCCGGCCGGGATGTCACCTGTGCGACGACGCGCGGGCGGTGATCGCGAGCGTGGCCGCCGAGCTGGGGATCCCCTGGCACGAGCGGGACATCACCGGGTCAGAGAGCGATCTGCGGGCCTACGGGGAGATGATCCCGGTCACGCTGATCGACGGCGCCCAGCACGATTTCTGGCGGGTCAGCGAGCAGCGGCTGCGGGAGGCGCTGGCCGGCCAGCCCCGGTAAAGCGCAGGCAAAACGCCGGTCAGGGCACCGTGGCGGGGAACTCGCCGACTTTGTGCATCCGTTCACAAGGGCGTAGCGTGACGGCTAGGCCAGCGCGCGGGCGGCGGCCCGCACGTCCGGCGTCGATTCCTCAGGAGTGCCGGCGCATGTCCCGCAGTTCCACGACCGAGAATGGCCACCACGGCATCCCGGAGGCCACGGTCAACCGGCTCCCGGTGTATCTGCGGGCCCTGTACGCCCTGGCCGACCGCGGCATCGCCACCGTGTCCAGCGAGGAGCTGGCCACGGCGGCCGGGGTCAACTCCGCGAAGCTGCGCAAGGACCTCTCGCACCTGGGCTCGTACGGCACCCGCGGCGTCGGTTACGACGTCGAGTACCTGGTGTACCAGGTGTCCCGGGAGCTCGGGCTCACCCAGGACTGGCCCGTGATCATCGTCGGCGCGGGCAATCTCGGTCACGCGCTCGCCAACTACGGCGGCTTCGCCTCGCGCGGGTTCCGGGTCGCGGCGATCTTCGACACCGACCCGCTCACCGTGGGCACCGAGATCGCGTCCCAGGTGGTGCTGCACGCCGACGAGATCGAGGCCGTGATCGCCAGGCACGGGGTGTCGATCGGCGTGATCGCCACCCCGGCCGCGGCCGCCCAGGGAGTCTGCGAGCGCCTCGTGGCCGCCGGGATCACCAGCATCCTCAACTTCGCGCCTGCCGTACTTAACGTGCCGCCGGGCGTAGATGTGCGTAAAGTCGACCTATCGATCGAATTGCAAATCCTCGCCTTCCACGCCCAGCGGCGGGCCGTGGTCCGGGTCGCGCGTAACGGAGAGCGCGACTGGGGCGAGAGCAGCCGGGAGCTGCGGGCGAAGCGCCATGGCGGAGGGGAGCCCGCCCACGTAGGGGACATTCCCGTGGAGAGTGAGACTGGGATGCCTACACAGGCGGTAGCGACGTGAGCGTGCTCGTGGTAGGCCTCAGTCACAAGAGCGCGCCCGTGCCGACCCTGGAGCGGGCGGTGGTGACCGGCGACACGCTGGGCAAGCTGCTGCGCGACGTGTTCGGCGCGGACGGCGTGGCGGGATCCCTGGTGGTGAGCACCTGCAACCGGGTCGAGGTCTACGCCGAGGTGGAAAAGTTCCACGGCGGCGTGTCCGCGATCTGCGAGCTGCTGGCGCGCCACGCCGGGATTCCGCTGGCCGAGCTCACCCCGCACCTGTACGTGCACTACGAGGACCGCGCCGTCCAGCACCTGCTCTCGGTGGCCTGCGGGCTGGACTCCATGGTGATCGGCGAGGGCCAGATCCTCGGCCAGGTCCGCCACGCGCTGCGCGTCGCCGGGGAGCAGGGCACGCTCGGCCGGGCCCTGTCCGACCTGGGCTCGCTCGCGCTGCGCGCGGGCAAGCGAGCGCACGCCGAGACCGGGATCGACCGGGCCGGCGCGAGCCTGGTCAGCGTCGGGCTGCAGGACGCGGTGCGGGGCCTGCGCGAGGCGCGGCCGGCCTCGGGCACTCCGGCGGCTGTCGGCGCTCCGGGCGCCGGAACCGCGGCCCTGGCCGGCCTGTCGGTGCTGGTGGTCGGCGCGGGCTCGATGAGCTCGCTCGCGGTCGCCACCGCGGCCCGGATGGGGGCGGCCCGCCTCGTGGTGGCCAACCGGTCGGCCGACCGCGCGCGGCGGCTGGCGGCCTCGGTGCCGGCCACGGTGCCGTCCGCGGCGGCCGAGCTCTCCGGGCTGCCGGCCGAGATCGCCGCCGCCGACCTGGTCGTCTCCTGCACCGGAGCGCGCGGCCACGTGATCACCGCGGACGCGGTGGCGGCCGCGCTGGCGTCGCGGGCGCCGTCCGGCGGCCCGCTGGTGCTGCTGGACCTCGCGCTGCCGCGGGACGTTGATCCTGCCGCGGCGGCGCTGCCCGGCGTGAGCGTCATCGCCCTGGACGAGGTGCGCCAGGGACCGCACGCCGGAGCGCACGAGGAAGACGTGGCCGCGGTCCGGCGGATCGTGGCCGAGGAACTCGCGGCGCAGGTGTCGGCGGACCGCGCGGCCCGGGTCGCCCCCACCGTGGTCGCGCTGCGGGCCAAGGCCGCCGGCGTGGTGGACGCGGAGCTGGCCCGGCTGGCCGGCCGGGTGCCGGACCTGGATGCCCGGGCCCGCCGCGAGATCGCCCAGTCCATGCGGCGGATCGCCGATAAGCTGCTGCACGCGCCCACGGTCCGGGTCAAGCAGCTGGCGGGCTCGCCGGGCGGCGACTCCTACGAGGCGGTGCTGCGAGTGCTCTTCGACCTCGACCCCGACGCGGTACAGGCGGTGACCCGCGCGGACGCCGTCGCGCCGGGCTGGCCGGAGCAGGAGGTGCCCAGGTGAGCGCCGGGGCGGGGGGCGCGCCGCGGCTGCGGCTCGGCACCCGCAAGAGCCCGATGGCCATCGCCCAGACCCAGCACGTCGCGCGCCTGATCACGGAGCGGACCGGGTGCGAGGTGGAGCTGGCCGGGATCACCACGTTCGGGGATGTGAGCCGCGCCCAGCTGGCCCAGATCGGCGGGACCGGCGTGTTCGTCAGCGCCCTGCGGGCGAGCCTGCTGGCCGGCGACATCGACGTCGCGGTGCACTCGCTCAAGGACCTGCCGGTCGCGCAGCCGGACGGCATCGAGCTGGCCGCGGTGCCCAGCCGGGACGACCCGAGGGATGCCCTCGCCGCCCGGGACGGCGCCAAGCTCGCCGACCTGCCGCCGGGCGCGAGGATCGGCACCGGGTCCCCGCGCCGGGCCGCCGAGCTGCTGCTGCTGCGGCCCGACGTGCGTCCGGTCCCGGTCCGCGGCAACGCGGGCACCCGGCTGGCCCGGGTCGCCTCCGGCGAGGTCGACGCGGTGATACTCGCGTACGCGGGCCTGGCCAGGATCGGCCGGCTCGACGTGGTGACCCAGGTCTTCGAGCCGGACGAGATGGTGCCCGCGCCGGGCCAGGGAGCCCTCGCGGTGGAATGCCGCTCCGGGCAGCCGGAGCTGGCCGCGCTGCTGGCGTGCGCGGACGACGCGGCCACCCGCGCGGCCGTCACGGCCGAGCGCAGCCTGCTCGCCGCGCTCGAGGCGGGTTGCAGCGCCCCGGTCGGCGGGTATGCCGCTGTGGCGGACGGACTGCGGCTGCATGCGGTCGTCGTCGCGCCGGGCGGGGAGACGGCCTGGCGGGCGAGCGCCAGCGGGCCGGCGGCCGAGGCCGGGCGCCTCGGCCGCGAGGTAGCGGCCGAGCTGCTCCGGCGCGGCGCGGGAAGGTATACGGCGGTGTCCGCTGGGACAGCGGCACACCTCGGCAGCGGGGACGATGACAGTGAACCCACCCGTGAATGACAAGCAGGACGACGGCCAGCAGGCGAGCGGCTGGGTTGCCTTCGTGGGCGCGGGCCCCGGAGATGAGGGCCTGCTGACCGTGCGGGCGGCGGCGCTGCTGGCCAAGGCGGACCTGGTGGTAGCCGGCCCGGAGCTGACGGCTCAGTTCGGGCGGCTGGCGCGCCCGGAGGCGGAGATCGCGGACACCGACATGCTGGCGCAGGACCCGCGGCTGCTCATCAAGGCCGCCCGGGCCGGCCAGCACGTGGTGCGGCTGGTGCGCGGCGACCCGTTCCTGTCCGGCCAGGCCACGGCCGAGGCCGCGGCCTGCGCGAAGGCGCGGGTGCCGTTCGAGGTGGTGCCGGGGGTGCCGGTGGCCACCGCGGTTCCCGCCTACGCGGGCATCCCGCTGACGTCCGACGCCAGCAGCGACGTCCGGATCGTGCACGCCTCCGAGGTGAGCAGGCTGCAGGCCGGCCCGGGCAGCCTGGTCATCCTCGGGGCCGAGGCCGGGCCCGCCGACCTGGCCAAGATGCTGATGGCGGCCGGCTGGGCCGACTCCACCCCGTTCGCCATCACCTGGGACGGCACCACCACCGACCAGCACACCGTGGTCGGCACGCTCGGGTCGGTCACCGCCGACCTCAAGGCCGCCGGGGTGAGCCTGCTCACCGCCCACGGGCCCGCGGTCGGCGTGGTCGGCGAGGGCGTCGCCGCCCAGCGCGAGCTGTCCTGGTTCGAGACCAAGCCGCTGTTCGGGTGGCGGGTGCTGGTGCCGCGGACCAAGGAGCAGGCGGGCGAGGTGACCAGCCGGCTGCAGGCCTGGGGCGCGGTGCCCGAGCAGGTGCCGACGATCGCGGTCGAGCCGCCCCGGACCCCGCAGCAGATGGAGCGCGCGGTCAAGGGCCTGGTGACCGGCCGGTACCAGTGGATCGCGTTCACGTCGGTGAACGCCGTCCGCGCGGTACGGGAGAAGTTCGAGGAGTACGGGCTGGACGCGCGCGCGTTCGCCGGCATCAAGGTGGCCGCGGTCGGCGAGCAGACCGCGGCCGCGCTGCGCGCGTTCGGCATCATGCCCGACCTGGTCCCGGAGGCCAAGCAGTCGGCCGAGGGCCTGGCCGATGCCTGGCCGGCCTACGACGACGTGCTCGACCCGATCAACCGGGTGCTGCTGCCGCGGGCCGACATCGCCACGGAGTCCCTGCTGGCCCGGCTGACCAGCCTGGGCTGGGAGGCCGAGGACGTCACCGCCTACCGGACCGTGCGCGCCGCGCCCCCGCCCGCGCCGGTCCGCGAGGCGATCAAGGGCGGCGGGTTCGACGCGGTGCTGTTCACCTCCTCGTCCACCGTGCGGAACCTGATCGGGATCGCCGGCAAGCCGCACGCGGTGACGGTGATCGCGGTGATCGGGCCGGAGACCGCGAAGACCGCGGCCGAGTTCGGGCTCCGGGTGGACGTGATGGCGCCCCGGCCGTCGGTGACCGCCCTGGTGGACGCGCTGGCCGAGCACGGCGCGAAGCTGCGCGACGCCGCGGTCGCGGCCGGCGAGCCGGTGCGCAGGCCCAGCGAGCGCCGCCGCGGCGCCCGCCGCAGGATCAGGTAAGCGGCCCCGCCGCCGGATCAGACAGGAGCCGCCCGATGAGCGCCGGATTCCCCGTGGCCCGCCCGCGCAGGCTCCGCCGGACCGCCGCGCTGCGGCGGCTGGTCGCACCGGGCGGCGTGCAAGCGGGCGACCTGGTCCTGCCGCTGTTCGTCAAGGAGGGGATCAGCGAGCCGCGCCCGGTCGGCTCGATGCCCGGCGTGCTGCAGCACACCAGGGACAGCCTGCGCAAGGCGGCCGTCGACGCGGTGGACGCCGGGGTCGGCGGGCTGATCCTGTTCGGGATCCCGGCGGTCAAGGACGCGCGCGGCTCGGCCGCCGACGACCCGGACGGCATCATCCAGCTGGCCCTGGGCGACCTGGCCGCCGAGGTCGGCCAGGACACCGTGCTCATGGCCGACCTGTGCCTGTGCGAGTACACCGACCACGGACACTGCGGCGTGCTTACCGCATCGCGTGACGTGGACAACGACGTGACCCTGGAGCGGTACGCGTCGGCCGCGGTCGCCCAGGCCGCCGCCGGCGCGCACGTGGTCGCGCCGAGCGGGATGATGGACGGCCAGGTCGCCGCGATCCGTACGGCGCTGGACCGGGCCGGCTTCGGCGACGTCGCGATCTGCGCGTACTCGGCCAAGTACGCCTCGGCCTTCTACGGGCCGTTCCGGGACGCGGCCGAGGGGGCGCCGCAGTTCGGCGACCGCGCGTCCTACCAGCAGGACCTGGGCCGCCCGGACGAGGCGCTGCGCGAGGTGCTGCTCGACGTGGACGAGGGTGCCGACATCGTGATGGTCAAGCCCGCCCTGGCGTACCTGGACATCATCGCCCGGGTGGCCGCGGCCGTGCCCCTGCCGGTCGCCGCCTACCAGGTCAGCGGCGAGTACGCGATGGTGGAGGCGGCGGCGGCCAACGGCTGGCTGGACCGCGATCGGGTGATCATGGAGACGCTCACCGCGATCCGGCGGGCCGGCGCCGGCATCATCCTGACCTACTGGGCCGCCGAGGTGGCTAGGCGGCTGCGTTGAGGCCGGACCGGCCGCGGCCCGGTCACCGCGGCGTCTCTGTTGGGCAACGCCTGGGTCTCGGCCCGGGGGTCCCGGACAGGCCGGGCCGGCCGCCAGGGCATTATCGGTGGGTACAGGACCGGGCCGAGCAGAAGTGGAGCTGACGGTGGAGGCGGTACTGCGCCGGAACCGACGCAGGGCCGCCGGGCGGAATATGGCGGCGGCCGCCGCCGAGTACGCCGCCATGGGCTGGCCGGTGTGCGCCGGCGCCCACCCGCCCGGCCGCTCGCAGCGCCCCGGGGACACGCTGCGGGCGTGTTCCTGCGACCGGCTCGGCTGCCCCGATCCCGGCGCGCACCCGGTATCCCCGGCCTGGCAGGTCCAGGCCACCACGGATCCCGACCAGGTCGCGCAGTGGTGGCTGGCCCGCCCGGAGGAAAACATCATCCTGGTCACCGGCCGCGTCTTCGACGTCCTGGACGTGCCGGCCGCGGCGGGAGCCGCGGCGCTGCCCCTGATGCAGCGGTCAGGGGTCCGGCCCGGTCCCGTCGCGATCAGCGCGGGGAACCGGGCCCTGTTTTTTGTGGCCACCCGCGGCGCCCCGGCCGACGAGGACGAGTGGTGGTCCTGCCATCTTGACTGCGAACCCGAGATGAACCCTGAGGTCGCCGGGCTGCGCTGGCACTGCCGGAACAGCTACGTGCTCGCCCCGCCGTCGCGGGACGGCAACGCGTTCAAGGCGCACTGGCTGCGCCCGCCGGACGGGCGGCCGCTGCCGGACGGGCTCAGGCTGCTCGAGTTCCTGGCCGACGCGTGCGAGGGAACCGCCCCTTGACTCCAGACCAGGACGAGCTGTTCGCCCGGGCCTGCGCGGTGGCGCCGGGCGGAGTGAACTCCCCGGTGCGCGCGTTCGGCGCGGTCGGCGGCACGCCGGTGTTCATGGCGTCCGGGCGCGGCGCGTACCTGACGGACGTCGACGGGCGCGAGTACGTCGACCTGGTCTGCTCCTGGGGCCCGATGATCCTGGGCCACGCGCACCCGGCGGTCACCGGCGCGGTGCGCCAGGCGCTCGCGCACGGCACGTCGTTCGGGACCGTCACGCCGGGCGAGGTGGAGCTGGCCGAGGAGCTGACCGCGCGCACCCCGGTGGAGAAGGTCCGCCTGGTCAGCTCCGGCACCGAGGCCACGATGTCCGCGCTGCGCCTGGCCCGGGGCTTCACCGGTCGGCCCAAGGTGGTCAAGTTCGCCGGCTGCTACCACGGCCACGTGGACGCGCTGCTCGCCGCGGCCGGATCGGGCGTCGCGACGTTCGGGCTGCCCGACTCGCCCGGGGTGACCGGGGCGGCGGCCGCCGACACCCTGGTGCTGCCGTACAACGACGCCGAGGCGGTCCGGCAGGCGTTCGCGGCCCACGGGGACCAGATCGCCTGCGTGATCACCGAGGCGTGCCCGGCGAACATGGGCGTGGTGCCTCCCGCCCCGGGCTTCAACGAGTTCCTCGCCGCGCGCTGCCGCGAGTACGGGGCGCTGCTGATCATGGACGAGGTGCTGACCGGGTTCCGGGTCACCGGCTCCGGCTGGTACGGGCGCGAGGGCGTGGCCGGCGACCTCATGACGTTCGGCAAGGTGATGGGCGGCGGGCTGCCCGCGGCGGCGTTCGGCGGGCGCGCGGAGATCATGGACCGGCTGGCCCCGGTCGGCCCGGTGTACCAGGCGGGCACGCTGTCCGGCAACCCGCTGGCCACCGCGGCCGGGCTGGCCACGCTGCGGGCATGCACGGCCGAGGTGTACGCGCAGGTGGACAAGGCCGCCGCGGCCGTCGCCGGGCTGGCGGCGGCCGTGCTGACCGCCGAGGGAGTGCCGTTCCGGCTGCAGGAGGCGGGCAGCCTGTTCTCGGTGTTCCTCGGCGCCGGCGGCCCGGTGCGGGACTTCGCCGCCGCCCGCACCCAGTCGTCCGCCGCGTACGCCGCGTTCTTCCACGCGATGCTGAGCCGGGGCATCTACCTGCCCCCGTCACCGTACGAGGCCTGGTTCCTGTCTGCGGCGCACGATGATGAGGCCATCGGCCGGATCGCCGACGCGCTGCCCGCCGCGGCCCGGGCCGCCGCGGGCGCGCTGGCCTGAGCGCGCGGTGCGCCGTCCGCGAGGTGGTCGCCGAGCGGAGGCACCGCCGGGAGATCCCGGCCTGACGGTCAGGTTTTCCCTAACGAGCCGTCCCCGGGGCTGGTCGCCCGCGGCGAGCGGGGGGCGGGCGGGCGGCGGATAGGCTAGGCGGGCTATGAGCGAGAATCCCGCGCCGGCCGACACGGTCGTGCACCTGGTACGCCACGGCGAGGTGGAGAACCCGCAGCGGGTGCTGTACGGGCGGATCCCCGGGTTCCACCTGTCGGCGGACGGCCGGGTGCAGGCCAAGGCCGTGGCCGACTTCCTGGCCGGCCGGGACGTCCTCCTGCTGCGGTCCTCACCCCTGGAGCGGGCGCTGGAGACGGCCGAGCCGCTGGCCGCCGAGTTCGGGCTCCCGGTGGTCGTCGACGAGCGGCTGATCGAGCCGTGGAACCACTTCGAGGGGATGACGTTCGGCGTCGGGGACGGCGCGCTGCGGCAGCCCCGGCACTGGCCGCACCTGTGGAACCCGATCCGGCCGTCGTGGGGCGAGCCGTACGCCGAGGTCGAGGCGAGGATGCGGGCCGCCTTGTCCGACGCCGCCGACGCGGCGCGCGGGCACGAGGCGGCCTGCGTCAGCCACCAGCTGCCGATCTGGGTCCTGCGCCGCAGCGTCGAAGGCCGCAGGCTCTGGCATGACCCGCGCCGCCGCACGTGCGCCCTGGGCAGCGTGACCAGCTTCAGCTTCCACGAGGGCCAGGTGACCGGGGTGAGCTACGCCGAGCCCGCGGGCGGCGGGCGCCGGCAGGTGGCCGGGGCGTGAGGCCGGCCCACCTCCGGCCACAGTGGGGGGATCCGGCACAATGGGCACGATACTACTGCGTGTAGGAGATCATTTTTGTCCCGGCCGCTCAGTTCCGCCCGCCTGGTCATCGGCGCTGCCGCGCTGGTGCTCAGCGCGGCGGCCTGCAGCGCGGGAGCGACCGCGCAGGACACCGCGGTCGGCAACGGAAGCAGTTTCGTGCCCGGCAGCTACGGCACCACGGTGTTCCAGCCCGGGGCGCGCCCGCAGGCCCCGCAGGTCAGCGGGACCACGCTGAGCGGGGGGGCGTTCCGGCTTTCCGCCGACCGGGGCTCCGTGGTGGTCATGAACTTCTGGGGCTCGTGGTGCACGCCGTGCCGGGAGGAGGCGCCGGTGCTCGGCTCGCTGGCGCGGCGCTTCGCGCCGGACCGGGTGCGGTTCCTCGGCGTGGACATCAGGGACGACCCGGCCAGCGCCGAGGCGTTCATGCGCACGTACCGGATCAGCTACCCGAGCCTGAACGACCCGAACGACCAGATCGCGCTGGACTTCAGGTCCACGGCCCCGCCGGCCGGCATTCCCACCACGCTGGTCATCGACGGCAGCGGGCAGATCACGGCGCGGGTCATCGGCCCGGTGTCCTTTGACGGCCTCAAGGCGCTGATCATGCAAGCGTCGGCGGAGCGCACGTGACCGGCCTGCGCCTGCCTCCCGACGCCGGGCCGCAGGCCCCGGCCGACGAGCTGGCCGGCCAGGACGGCTTCACCGACCCGGAGCACGGCGCGCCGGCCGCCCGCGGGCCCGGGGGGCCCCGGCTGGGCGTGACGGGCTGGCTGCGGTGGGGCTGGCGGCAGCTGACGTCGATGCGGACCGCGCTGGTGCTGCTGTTCCTGCTTGCGGCCGGGAGCGTGCCGGGGTCGGTGCTGCCGCAGGAGGGCACCAACCCCGCGGGGGTGGACCAGTACTACGCCTCGCACCCGTTCGTGGCCCAGATCCTGGGGCGGCTGTCGCTGTTCAACGTGTTCGGCGCGCCCTGGTTCGCCGCGATCTACCTGCTGCTGTTCGCGTCGCTGCTGGGCTGCGTGCTGCCCCGGACGCTGCGCCTGGCGGGGTCCGCTCGCCAGCCGCCGCCGAAGGCCCCGCGCAACCTGAGCAGGCTCCCGTTCGCGGCCAGCTACACCACGGCGCTGGCACCGGAGGCGGCGCTGCAGGCGGCCGCCCAGGTGCTGTCGGGCAAGCGGTTCCGGGTCCGCGCCGGCCCGGGCTGGGTGGCCGCGGAAAAGGGCTACCTGCGCGAGGCCGGCAACCTGCTGTTCCACATCGCGCTGCTCGGCTGCCTGGTGTCGATCGGGCTCGGCGGGCTGTTCGGTTACAAGGCCGACCGGCTGCTCGTGGCCGGAACCTCGTTCTCCGACACCGTGACCGCGCTGGACGAGTTCCACCCGGGCCGCCTGGTGTCTCCCGCCGACCTGCAGCCGTTCACGGTGGCGCTGGACAACTTCAGCGCCTCCTACGTGACCTCGGGCCCGCTCACCGGGCAGCCCGCCGCGTTCAACGCGGCGATCCGCTACTCGGCCACGCCGCAGGGCCCCGTGCACCGCTACACGCTGGCCGTCAACCACCCGCTGGTCGTGGACGGCGTCCGGGTCTTCCTCATCGGCCACGGCTACGCGCCGACGTTCCGGGTCACCGACGGCACCGGGCACGTGGTATTCGCGGGCGCCGTGCCGTTCATCCCGGTCGAGACGTCCGGGCTGACCTCGGAGGGCGCGATCAAGGTCCCGGACGCGGATCCAGAGCAGCTGGGCTTCGTCGGGCTGTTCCTGCCGACCGCCGTGGACGTCGGCGGCCGGCTGGAGTCGGCGTTCCCGGCGCCGCTGCGCCCGATGGTCAGCCTGATCTCGTACGCGGGCAACCTCGGCATGAACTCCGGGCCCCCGCAGTCGGTGTACTCGCTGAATACCGCGGGCCTGCACCGGCTGCCGATCGCGCCGCAGGCGCTGGCCCCGGGCCAGTCGATAAAGCTGCCCAACGGCCTGGGGACGCTCACCTACACCGGCTACCAGCAGTGGATCAGCCTCGCGATCACGTATGACCCCGGCCAGCTGCCCGCGCTGACGTCCGGGATCGCGGTGCTCGCGGGGCTGCTCCTGTCCTTCCTGGTCCGGCGGCGCCGGGTGTTCGTGCGTGCCGAGGCCGCGCCGTCGGGCGGGACCGTCGTCAGCCTCGGCGGGCTGACCCGTTCCGACGCCGCGGGCGGGTTCGAGGACGAGTTCTCCGGCCTGGCCGCCGAGATCAGCGCCCAGCACCGGCCGCCCGACACCGGTCCACCGGGCCCCGGTCCATCCGGCCGAGGCCGATCCGGCCCCGGTCCATCCGCCCGAGGCCCATCCGACCCCGGTCCGCGCGACCCTGGTCCGCCGCCCGGCCCGGGTCCCTCCGGCCCCGGTCCACCCGGCCGAGGCCGATCCGGCCCCGGTCCACCCGGCCGAGGCCCATCCGACCCCGGTCCACCCGACCCTCATCCATCCGACGGGGAGTGAGGCTCCCGTGCCTGTCAACACCGGACTCGCCGACGTCAGCAACGACTTCCTGCTGGCCGCGGTCGTCATCTACGCGTTTGCGATGCTCGCCTTTGCCTGCGACTTCGCGTTCGGCCGCAAGCAAGCCCCGGCCGCGGGCCAGGTCCCGGCGCCCGCGCTGGTGGGCGCCGCGCGGGCCGAGGCCGCCGCCGGGCCGGGCGCCCTGGCCGAAGTCCCGGCGCCCCCCCCGGGCGGCGCCGGGACAGGGTCCAGCGTCCCGGCGCCGGCCGCCGGGGCCGGCGCGGCCGCCGGGACCGGGGACGGCGCGGCGGCCGGAGGGCGGGGCCGCGTGAGTCGGTGGGTGGCGGTCGCGGTGGCGCTGACGTGCGCCGGCCTGGCCGCGCACACGACCGGCGTCGTCCTGCGGGGGCTGTCGGTGCACCGGTTGCCGTGGGGCGACATGTACGAGTTCGTCACCGCGCTCACCTGCGTGGCGGTGGCGTTCTTCCTGGCCGTCATGATCCGCTACCGGGCCTACTACCTCGGCTTGTTCGTCATGATCGCGGTCGTGCTGGTGCTCGGGCTGGCCGAGACCGTCATCTACACCCCGGCCGGCCCGCTGGTCCCCGCGCTGCAGTCCTACTGGCTGGCCATCCACGTGACCGCGATGACCCTGGCCACCGGGGTGTTCTTCGTGGCCGCGGTGATCGGGGTCACCTACCTGTTCGTCGACCGGTACGCCCGGCGGGTCGCGGCGGGCCGGCCGGCCGGCGCGGACGGAATCCTGCGCCGGCTGCCGGGTCCCGAGGCGCTCGACCGGCTGGCCTACCGGACCGTGGTGTTCGGCTTCCCGATCTGGACCTTCGGCGTGATGGCCGGGGCGATCTGGGCCGACAAGGCCTGGGGCAGCTACTGGAGCTGGGATCCCACCGAGACCTGGGCGTTCATCACCTGGGTGGTGTACGCGTGCTTCCTGCACGCCCGGGCGACCGCCGGGTGGCGGGGCAGGCGGGCGGCGTACATCCAGCTGGCCGGGTTCGGCTGCGTGCTGTTCAACGTGCTCGTGGTGAGCCTGGTCATCCCTGGGCTGCACTCCTACGCCGGCCTGAGCTGATCCCGGGCCGGCCGCCGCGCCCGGCGGCCCGGTGGATCAGGCGTTGTAGCCGGGCCCGCGAAGGTGGCGGATCCTGCGCGCGAGTTCCTGCAGGAACTCCGGGTCGTCGTCGGGACCCACCGGGCCGGGGCCGGCTTCACCCGCCGGGGGCGCGGGCGGGCCCGGCAAGGCCTCGATGTCCGGGTCCATGGCCCGGCCGGCCGGATGGCGCCGGAGCGCGTCCTGCGGGCTGAGCGATGGCGCGCCGTGCAGGTACCCGGGAAGCGGCGTTCGCCAGCGCCGGTCCGGCCGCCCGGCCGTCAGCCAGGCGACGGCGCCGAACACCGATCCGAACACGATCGCCAGGAGCCAGGCCGGCTTGGTCAGGTTGCGCACCTCGGCTGCGGGAGTGACCGCCACATCGACCAGGCATGGCACCACGAATCCCACTGTCACCAGGCCGAAAAGCACGCCCACGAGCAACATGACCGCAGCCTAGTCCCAGTCCCGCCCGGCCCGCGGCCGTATTGGCCCGAGTCCTCCGGGATCGTCCGGGCGGACCGTTATGGATTACATTCAGTAACGCCGTTGCGATCGCGGGATCCGTCGTAGCCTGGCTGTCGAGCAGGGAGAATATATGCGGCTGTGGTTACTCGATCGGGTTCGTCGCTCACGCCGGCGCCGCCGCGAGACGGACCAGATCGAGGTAGACAGGGTCCAGGAACAGGCTGAGGCGCCCCCGGGCCGGGGCGCCGGGCCGGCCGCGACCTCCGGGTCCGCGGGTGCCCACCGCCGGGTCGGCGGGCGGCCCTGGCCGGCTCACGCCGGCGGCGATCAGGCCGAGGCCAGGAACGCGCGGCCGCCGGTGCCCGAGAGCCGGGCGAACCCGCCTGCCCCGCCCGCTCAGGCGGCCCCGGGGGCGCCTGGCTCGCCCGGCCGCTCGGGACGCCCGGCCGGGCACGCGCTGCCGCGGCGGTGGGGGATCGCCCGGGCGGCGACGCGGGCGGCGCCCAAGGCCGACGTGGCCACCGAGCCGGCGGCTAGGCCGGCGAGCCGGGCCGCCCGGGGAGCGGTCGCGGCGAGGCCTCCGTGGTACGAGATCGCGCAGAGTAACCGGACGGCGGTCGGCCGGCGGCACTGCGGGCACCTGGAGCCGATCGTGCACCGCGAGTGGGCCGAGGACGTCGTGCCCCCGCCCGAGGTGGTGCGGGCCATCGACCGGCTGGCCGAGCTGCCGCAGCTGATCAAGTCGAGGCTGGCGGCCGGGCTCGACGCCATCTACGTCGGCATGGGCGGCGTCCCCAACCTGGACGATATGGGACGGCTGCGCGGGGTGCCGCTGCCGTCCGGGCGGGCGACGTGGGACGCGTGCGCGGGCGCCTACGGCGAACGCAAGATCATTGTCGGCTCCCGGCCCTCGCCGTCGCCGGACGTCATGTGCCACGAGATCGGGCACGCGCTGGATGACATCGACGGCGACGACGATCAATGGCAGTCTGACTCCGCAGAGTTCCACGCTCTTTACGACCAGTGCCTGCCGCACATGGTGAGCTCGTTTCACCAGCAGCCCGGGGCGCTCGGCCGCAGGGAGTTCTTCGCGGACGCGTTCGCTGCGATTGCCTCCCGGCAGCGGCCGGCCCTGGTGGAAATGCTCGGCGGCGATACCCGGGCGGCACTGAACGTGATGCTCTACTTCAACGTGCGCTACGGCATCTAGGGTGGACAGGCGATGTACGTGATACGGCTACCCAACGGCAATCTCTTGGTCCCCGAGTCCGCGATGGCCGACGGCGGGAGGCTGATCAGCGACGCCTACGTGGAGATTGGCCCGGACGATACCGACTACGCACGTCTGGCCGAGCAGGCGCTGACGCAGGAAGAGTTCGACGAGCGCCGCAGACGCTGGCAGGACGGGGACGAGTCGCTACGCAGGCAGTTCCTGGACTTCCTGGCCCGCCGCGGCCATCCGGGACGCGCAGCCGATCCCGAGGACAGCCGCGGCTCGGAGTAGGCGAGCCTGGCCGGCCTCCGCCGGCCGCGCTGCTCCCGGGCCGGGTCGCGGCGTCCTAGCCGACCGGCTCCGGGGCCGTGTCGTCGCCGAGCAGCGCCCGGACCTCTGACTCCCGGAACCGCCGGTGCCCTCCCGGGGTGCGGATGCTGCTGATGCGTCCCGATGCCGCCCAGCGGGTGACAGTCTTCGGGTCCACCCGGAACAACGCCGCGACCTCGCCCGGTGTGAGCAGTCGCTCACTATTGCCGTCCATGCTCGCTAACCCCCTCCAGATCTCCGTGGGAGCCGTCTTGAGTGTTGCGACCCTGTCTCCATGGGAGCCTGTCCTAAGTGTTGCGACAAGAACGGTTTTTCTCCCTAGTTTCCGTAAAATCTGGTCTGGGAAATCCGGGGAAGCCGCCGGTCACGCGAGCCGGGCGGCCGCGCCGAGAGGTGCCCCGGGCAGCCCATAAACTGGCTTTGCCATGCGTGCCACGCTCGCCTACAGCTGCGCGAGGATCCTACTCTTCGGGGTCGCGCTCGGGTTGCTGTATGTCGTGGGCGCCCGGGGGCTGCTGCTGGTCGGCCTGGCCCTGGTGATCAGCGGGATTATCAGCTTCGTCCTGCTCTCCCCGCAGCGGGACGCGATGTCCGGGGCGATCACGTCGAGGATCAGCCAGTTCCGCCATCGGCTCGACGAGGGCACCCGGGCCGAGGACGACGACTGACCCTCCGGGCCCGGGACCGGGGGCGCTCGGCGGCGGCGGCGTCAGGCTGGGGTGGGGGGCAGCCATCCGCCTGAGGTGAGCAGCCTCAGCACGGCCTCGGTCGCCTGCTCGCGGGTCATCACCGAGGTATCGATGACCAGGTCGGCGTCCTGCGGTTCCTCGTACGGGTCGGAGATCCCGGTGAACTGGCCGATGAGGCCGGCCCGCGCCTTGGCGTACAGTCCCTTGCGGTCGCGTGCCTCGCACACCTCCAGCGGGGTGGCGACGTGGATCAGCAGGAAGTCGCCGACCTCGGAGACCATCTCCCGGACCCGGGCCCGGGCGGCCGCGTACGGCGCGATGGGCGCGCAGATCGCTATGCCGCCGTGCCGGGCCACCTCGGCCGCGACGAAGCCGATCCGCGCGATGTTCAGGTCCCGGTCCGTCCGTGAGAACGTCAGGCCGGCCGAGAGCAGCTGCCGGACCAGGTCGCCGTCCAGCAGGGAGACCTTGCGGTCGCCGCGCTCGGCCAGGATGTCGGCGAGGCTCCGGGCGATGGTGGACTTCCCCGAGCCGGACAGCCCGGTGAGGAACACCACGAAGCCCCGCTGGGCGCGCGGCGGGCGGGCCCGGCGCAGTTCGGCGGCCACGGCGGGCGGGGTGAACCAGGCGGGCACCTCGGCGCCCGCGTCCAGGAGGTCCCCGAGCTCGTCGGGGGACAGGTCGGCCCGTTCCGTGCCCGCCTCGATGAGGGCCAGCGGCCGCCACACCTCGGCGACGGGGTCGTAGGCCCAGTCACCCGTACGGACCGCCGGGATCGCCAGGCCGGCCCCGTCGGTGACGGCCAGGCCGGCGCCGGCCGGGCCGGCGCCCGCACCCGGAACGCCCGCGAAGCCGGCGTCGGCGCCGTCCACCATCAGGTACGACGCCCCGAACGCGCCGGCGACCAGGGCCCGGGCCGCCAGCTCGCGCGCCGGGCCGGTGCCGGCCTGCGGCCCGCGGAGGGCCAGCGGCACCGGGATGACCAGCGTCCCCGCCGGGAGGCTCTCCGCCGCGGCGAGCGCCGCGCGGACCAGCGCCTCGGGCCGGGTGACCACCTCGGCCGGCCCGGCGGTGAGCGGCAGCAGCAGCACGCGCGCCTTGAGCTGGCCGGCCGCGTGCCGGAGCTGGCCGATCTGCCGGCTGTGCAGCGGGCCGCGGGTGGCGTAGGCCAGCACCGGGACGTCGCCGAGCGCCGCGCGCGCCTGCGCCGGGCGCAGCATGAGCCGGCGGAACGGGCCGTGCTCGGGTTCCCGGAGGCCGGTCACCGGGCCGGCCAGCCGGGTCAGCCGGGCGCCCTCGGCGTGCCGCCCGTGCCGCGCGGCCGAGACCTCGCCGCGCTCGGTGATGTCGAGCAGGGCCAGCGGGCTGCCCTCGGGATCGGCGAGCACCACGTGGTGCGCGTCGTCCGGCACCGCCTCGCGGGCGACATCGAGGGTCACCGGGACCGGCCATGGCGTGCCGTCCGCCAGCGTCCCGTGCTCGATGACCGCCTGGGCGTCCGCCGCGCCCATGAACCCGGTCAGCGGCGCGAACGCCCCCGACAGCAACAGCTCCAGGTCCCCCAGCCGGGCGTCGTCCAGCGTCAGGGACGGCACCCCGATGAGGTCAGCGGGCAGGCCGGTCTTCGCCTCAGCGGTCACGTTAACCTCCGTCCAGCACGGCTCCCCGGGGCCCGTGGCTGCGGGCTTTGCGTGGTTCCGGGACTGCGTGCTTGCGGGACCCCGTGCTCCCTGGGCACCCTGCGCTGTCAGGCAAGCCCGAGGCTACACGGATGCTATCGCCAGGTCATGCTGATAGCGCAGCCTGGGCGGAAGGCCTGGCCCGGCCCAGACGTTAAGCTAGTGAAGTCCCGTGTCCTGGCGGACCACTTGGCCGCGGACACGGGGGTTTTGTGCTGTCCGCCGAACGCTAAGGACGCAATGAGCCTGCAGGGAACTCTGCGGGTCATCTCCGATGACCCCCAGCTCCGGCGTGCGCTCGAGGAGGCTGACGCGCCCGGCTCGCCGGGCGCGGACCTCATCGCGCCGCCCGCGCTGCGGCCCTTTCTGGCTGCCTCGCTCGCGGCCCGCCGGTTCGTGCTCGCGGTGACCGCCACCGCCCGTGAGGCTGAGGAGCTCACGGCCGCGCTCGGCTCGCTCCTGCCCGATGGCACGGCCGCGTACTTCCCGCCCTGGGAGACGCTTCCGCACGAGCGGCTGTCGCCGCGCTCGGACACCTCGGGACAGCGGCTGGCGGTGCTGCGCCGGCTGGCCCACCCCGACCCGGCCGACCCGAGGTCCGGCCCGCTGACCGTGGTGGCGGCGCCGGTGCGCTGCCTGCTCCAGCCGATGCCCGGCGGGCTCGGCGCGCTCGAGCCGGTCCGGCTGCGCCAGGACGACACCGCCGACCTCGACGACCTGGTGGCCCGGCTGGTGGGCATCGGGTACGCGCGGACCGAGCTGGTCTCCGAGCGCGGCGATCTGGCCGTGCGCGGCGGCATACTCGACGTCTTCCCGCCCACCGAAGAGCACCCGCTGCGGATCGAGTTCTTCGGTGACACCGTCGAGGAGATCCGGTCCTTCCGCGTCGCCGACCAGCGCAGCCTGGCCGCCGCCCCGGCCGGCCTGTGGGCGCCGCCGTGCCGCGAGCTGCTGCTGACCCCGGCGGTGCAGGAACGGGCCAAGGAGCTCGCCGTCCGGCACCCCGGCTTGTCCGACATCCTCGGCAAGCTCGCCGACGGCATCACGGTCGAGGGCATGGAAGCGTTCGCGCCGGTGCTGGCCGAGCGGATGGAACTGCTGCTCGACTACGTGCCGGCGGGCGGGTGCGTGCTCGCCTGCGACCCGGAGCGGATCCGGGCGCGCGCGGCCGAGCTCGTCCGCACCAGCCAGGAGTTCCTCGAGGCCTCCTGGGTGAGCGTGGCGGCCGGCGGCGAGGTCCCGATCGACCTGGGCGCGGCGGCGTTCCGGCCGATCACCGAGGTCAGGAGCGCCGCCGGAGCCGCCGGGCTGCCGTGGTGGACGATCACGCCGTTCGTGGCGGCCCCGGACGCGGCCGGAGCCGAGGACGTCCCGGCGATGATTCCCGGCACCGGGATCGCGCTGGACCCGGCGGCGGCACCGGCCTCCGCGACCGAGGCCGACCTGGACCCGGGCGACGGGCCCGGGCGCGATTCGTTCCTGATCGGCGCGAGCCCGGCGCAGGCGTACCGGGGCGACACCGCGCGGGTGATCACGGACGTGCGGCAGTGGCTCACCGACCGGTGGCGGGTCGTGCTGGTCACCGAGGGGCACGGCCCGGCGCAGCGGCTCGGCGAGGTGCTGCGCGGCGAGGGCCTGGGCGCCCGGCTGGGTGACCTCGGCGATCCCGGCGTGCCGCCCGAGGAAGGCATCGCGCACGTGGCCACCGGGATGATCGGCCACGGCTTCACCTGGCCGTCGGTACGGCTCGCGGTGCTCTCCGAGACCGACCTGGCCGGGCAGCGCACCGGGGCCGCGGGGCACGAGCGGATGCCGAGCAGGCGGCGCGGCGGCATCGACCCGCTGCAGCTGGTGCCGGGCGACTACGTGGTACACGAGCAGCACGGCGTCGGCCGGTACCTGGAGATGACCAGCCGGACCGTGGCCGGGGCGACCCGGGAGTACCTGGTCATCGAGTACGCGCCGAGCAAGCGGGGCCAGCCCCCGGACCGGCTGTACCTGCCCACCGACCAGCTGGACGAGGTGACCCGGTACTCCGGCGGCGAGGCGCCGAGCCTGCACCGGCTGGGCGGCGCCGACTGGGCCAGGACCAAGGGGCGCGCCCGGCGGGCGGTGCGCGAGATCGCCGCCGAGCTGATCCGGCTGTACTCGGCGCGGGTCGCCTCGCCGGGCCACGCCTTCGGGCTGGACACGCCCTGGCAGCGCGAGCTCGAGGACGCCTTTCCCTACGTGGAGACGCCGGACCAGCTGGCCGCCATCGACGAGGTCAAGCGCGACATGGAGAAGCCGGTGCCGATGGACCGGCTGATCTGCGGCGACGTCGGCTACGGCAAGACCGAGATCGCGGTGCGGGCGGCGTTCAAGGCGGTGCAGGACGGCCGGCAGGTGGCGGTGCTGGTGCCGACCACGCTGCTGGCCCAGCAGCACCTGGCCACGTTCGGCGAGCGTTACGCGTCGTTCCCGGTGGTGATCAGGCCGATGTCGCGGTTCCAGAGCGACGCCGAGGTGGCCGACACCCTGGCGGGCCTGGCCGAGGGCAAGGTCGACGTGGTCATCGGCACCCACCGGCTGCTGTCCCCGGAGGTGCGGTTCCGGCAGCTCGGCCTGGTGATCATCGACGAGGAGCAGCGGTTCGGGGTCGAGCACAAGGAGTACTTCAAGCAGTTGCGTACCGAGGTCGACGTGCTCGCGATGTCGGCCACCCCGATCCCGCGCACGCTGGAGATGGGCGTGGCCGGGATCCGGGAGATGTCGACGATCCAGACCCCGCCCGAAGAGCGGCACCCGGTGCTGACGTTCGTCGGGCCGTACGACGAGAAGCAGATCGCCGCGGCGATCCGGCGCGAGCTGCTCCGCGACGGCCAGACGTTCTTCGTGCACAACCGGGTGTCCTCGATCAACCGCGTGGCCGCGCGGATCGCCGAGCTGGTACCCGAGGCCAGGGTCGCGGTCGCGCACGGTCAGATGAACGAGCACGTGCTCGAGAACGTGATGGGCGACTTCCTGGACCGCAAGTACGACGTCCTGGTCTCCACCACGATCGTGGAGTCCGGGCTGGACATCCCGAACGCCAACACGCTGATCGTGGACCGCGCCGACGCCTACGGGCTGCCGCAGCTGCACCAGCTGCGCGGCCGGGTCGGCCGGGCCCGGGAGCGCGGCTACTGCTACTTCCTGTTCCCCCCGGAGAAGCCGCTCACCGAGACCGCGCACGAGCGGCTGGCCACGATCCAGCAGCACACGGGCACGGGCGCGGGCATGTACGTCGCCCTCAAGGACCTGGAGATCCGCGGCGCGGGCAACCTGCTCGGCGGCGAGCAGTCCGGGCACATCGCCGGGGTCGGGTTCGATCTGTACGTGCGCATGATCGGCGAGGCCGTGACCGAGCTGCGCGGCGACGGCCCGGCCGAGCGGCCGGAGGTCCGGATCGAGCTGCCGGTCGACGCGCACATCCCGCACGACTACGTGCCCGGCGAGCGGCTGCGCCTGGAGGCCTACACCCGGATCGCCGCCATCGACTCCGCCGACGACATCACCGCGGTCCGGGACGAGCTGACCGACCGGTACGGCCCCCCGCCGCAGCCGGTGCTCAACCTGCTCGCGGTCGCGCGGCTGCGGGCCCAGGCCCGCCGGGCCGGGCTCACCGATATCGCCCTGCAGGGCAACCACGTCCGGTTCTCGCCGGTGGAATTGCCCGAGTCACGCGAGGTGCGCGTGCAGCGGCTGTACCCCAAGACGCTGCTGAAGCCCGCGGTGCGTACCATGCTCGTACCGGTGCCGAAGGCGGACGGCGCGCGGGCCGGCTCCGGCCGGGCCGCCCCGGCGCGGTCGGCTGTGTCCCTGGGCGCCCCGCCACTGCGCGATCAGGAACTCCTGGCCTGGTGCGAGGAACTGATCGAGGCCGTGCTCGGCGGCATCGACCCGGCTGGACAGCAAGCCTGAGGAGGGAGCGTCGACGTGCCCCGCACTCCGATGAAGTTGGCCGCCGTCATGCTCGCGGCCGGTATCGCGGCCGCCGCGTGCGGGTCGGTGAAGCTGGGCGCCGCCGCGATCACCAGCAATCAGCGGATCTCGACCACCACCCTGTCCGACCAGGTGGCGAACCTCAACGCGGCCTACCAGGCGCACAAGAGCCAGATCCAGCTGCAGTACCCGGTGTCCCAGATGCCGCAGCAGGTGCTCTCGTGGCTGGTCAGGTTCCAGGTCCGGGACGCCATGGCCACGCAGCACGGGATCACGGTGACCCCGACCCAGGCGGAGCGGGCGCTGCTCGCCATCGCCCTCTCGGTCCGGCAGAGCGGGAGCAACGCCACGCTGACCGAGGTGGCCGTGGCCAACGGGCTGCCGCCGGACCTGCTCGACGAGCTGGGGCGGTACCAGGCGATCGAGACCCAGCTGCTGGACCGGCTCGACGGCGGGACGCTGCCGAGCAGCACCGCGGGGCAGCAGGCCTTGGAGAACGTGTTCAACAAGTCGCAGTGCCGGACGGCCAAGAGCCTGAACATCCAGGTCAACCCGCAGTTCGGTGCGCTCGACTACAGCACCTTCTCGGTCGTGCTCACGCCGTCGGGGCTGTCCGAGGCGCCGGCGGCCGCCACCCCGTCGCCCAAGCCGGTGCTGACCCCGCCCTGCTAGCCGGGAGGAAAGGTGACGCAGGCACAGCCCGCCGGGGACCGGCTGCTGGAACTCGTGGCCGTCATGAGCCGGCTCCGCCGGGAATGCCCGTGGGACGCCAAGCAGACCCACGGATCCCTCGCGCCGCACCTGCTCGAGGAGAGCTATGAGGCGCTCGAGGCGCTGGAAAGCGGCGATCCCGAGGCCCTGCGCGAGGAACTCGGCGACGTGCTGCTGCAGGTGATGTTCCACGCGGAGGTCGCGTCCGAGCGGACCGACGGCACCGGGTACACGATCGACGACGTGGCCGGGGGGATCGCGGACAAGCTGGTCCGCCGGCACCCGCACGTGTTCGCCGACGTCACCGTCTCCGGAGCGGACGAGGTCAAGCAGAACTGGGATGCGATCAAGGCCGCCGAGCGCGCGGCCAAGGGAGACGGGCCCGGCTCGGTGCTGGACGGCGTGCCGTTCGGCCAGCCGGCGCTCGCGCTGGCCGCCCAGCTGCAGCGGCGCGCGGAGCGGGCCGGCGCGCCACCGGACCTGGCCGACCTGGCCGGCCCGGGAGGGGAAGGCGACCCGGCAGAGCCGGAGGCCTCGCCCAGCGAGATCGGCGCCGAGCTGTTCGCGCTCGTGGCCCGGGCCCGCGCGGCCGGCCTCGACCCGGAATTTGAGCTGCGTTCCGCCGCCCGGGCCTACCGCGCCCGGGTCGAGCGCTGGGAACAGGCGAAGCGGGCCTGAGCGCGGGAACCTGCTCCGCGGGCGTCCCGGCTCAGGCACCGCTGTCGCGGTAGCCTCACCGGCCCCGGCGCGCCGGCGGGCTCAGCCGCGCGTGTCCGGCGTGCCCCGCGGCAGGCGGGCGTTCGCTCTACTAGGCTCCAAGGCGGACGTATTTTCGCCCCATCGCAGCCTCGCCAGGAGTCTTCTTGTCCTCCATCGAAGCAATCCACGCCCGGCAGATCCTGGACTCGCGCGGCAACCCCACGCTCGAGGTAGAGGTCGTGCTCGACGACGGCACCCTGGGGCGGGCGGCGGTGCCCAGCGGCGCGTCGACCGGCGCGTTCGAGGCCGTCGAGCTCAGGGACGGCGGCAACGCCTACGGCGGCAAGGCGGTCGGCCGGGCGGTCCAGGGCGTGATCGACGAGATCCAGCCCGAGCTGCTTGGCTACGACGCCGACGACCAGCGCCTGGTGGACCAGGCGATGATCGACCTCGACGGGACGCCGGACAAGTCGCGGCTCGGCGCGAACGCGATCGTGGGCGTCAGCATGGCGGTAGCCAGGGCCGCGGCGGAGTCGGCGCGGCTGCCGCTGTTCCGCTACCTCGGCGGCCCCAACGCGCACGTGCTGCCGGTCCCGCAGATGAACATCCTCAACGGCGGCGCGCACGCGGACAACAACGTGGACGTCCAGGAGTTCATGATCCTCCCGGTCGGGGCGAGCACGTTCGCCGAGGCGCTGCGGTGGGGGGCGGAGACCTATCACGCGCTGAAGGCCGTGCTCAAGCAGCACGGGCTGGCCACCGGCGTCGGCGACGAGGGCGGCTTCGCCCCCGATCTCGCGCACAACCGGGCGGCGCTCGACCTGATCGTGGAGGCCATCGGCAAGGCCGGGTACACGCCCGGGGAGCACGTCGCGCTCGGCCTGGACGCCGCCGCCTCCGAGTTCTACTCCGAGGGCGAGTACGCGTTCGAGGGCAGCCGGAAGACCGCCGCGGAGATGACCGCGATCTACGCCGAGTGGCTGGACGCCTACCCGATCGTCTCGCTGGAGGATCCGCTGGCCGAGGAGGACTGGGCGGGCTGGAGCGAGCTCACCGCCCGGCTGGGCAGCCGGGTGCAGGTGGTGGGCGACGACATCTTCGTCACGAACCCGGGGCGGCTGCGCCGCGGCATCGCCGAGCACGTGGCGAACTCGCTGCTGGTCAAGGTCAACCAGATCGGGACGCTCACCGAGACGCTGAACGCGGTCACGCTCGCGCAGCGCAGCCAGTACAGCTGCGTGATCAGCCACCGGTCCGGCGAGACGGAGGACACCACGATCGCCGACCTGGCCGTGGCCATCAACTGCGGGCAGATCAAGACCGGCGCGCCCGCGCGGTCGGAGCGGGTGGCCAAGTACAACCAGCTGCTCCGGATCGAGGAACTGCTCGGCGACGCGGCCTCCTACGCCGGGCGGGCGGCCTTCCCGCGCTCGGTGGCCGGCGGGCGATGACTTTGAGCCCTTTTCATCCTCCCGACGATCGCTCACTGGCTCCGAGCGTGAGATCGACGGATGAAAAAGGCTCAGCCCCGGCCGGCGGGCGGACACGGCCGGACCCGGCGCGGCGGCCGCCGCAGCCGGGCGCGGGCCAGCGCCCGGCGCAGCCGGAGCGCTCCCGGCTGACCAGCCGGGCCGCGGTCCTGGCCGTGGTGCTCTGCGCGATCGCGCTGAGCCTGGCCTATCCGGTCCGCGAGTACATCGCCCAGCGCCGGCAGATCGACCAGCTGCAAGCCCAGCGGCAGGCGATCGCGCTCGAGCTCGGCCGGCTCGAGCAGCAGCAGAAGCTGCTGAACAGCAACGCCTACGTGGAACAGCAGGCGCAGGACAAGCTGCACATGTGCCCGCCCGCGGACAAGTGCTACGTGATCATTAACCGCCCGCCGCCTCCGGCGAAGGCGACCGCGGGCCACGCTCCCGGCACGCCATGGTACGAGCGGCTGTGGGGCTCGGTCCGGCAGGCGGACAAGGCCCCGTCGCGGTGACGTCGTCAGCCACGGGGCCGCCGGCCGGGCGGCCGGCAGTACGGTCGACACAGCCGTCAACGGGGCCGTCCGCCGCCGATGCCGCGGCCGTCGCGGCGCAGCTCGGCCGCGAGCCGCGGGCCCTGCTCGCCGTCGCGCACCGCTGCCCGTGCGGCCTGCCGGACGTCGTCGAGACGGCGCCACGGCTGCCGGACGGCACCCCGTTCCCGACGCTGTACTACCTGACCTGCCCGCGCGCGGTCGCCGCGGTGAGCCGCCAGGAAGCCGCCGGGCTGATGCGGGAGATGACGCAACGGACCGCAGCCGACCCACAGCTGCGGCAGGCCTACCAGGCGGCGCACCGCGACTACCTGGCCCGGCGGGACGAGGCGGCCCGCGCGTCGGGGATCGAGCCGCTCCCGCCGGGCACGCCCAGCGCCGGCGGCATGCCCGACCGGGTGAAGTGCCTGCACGCGCTGGTCGCGCACGAGCTCGCGGCACCGGGACACAACCCGCTGGGGGCCGAGGCGGCGCGGGCCGCGGGGGAGTGGTGGCGGGCGGGCCCGTGTGTCGCCCCGCCGGCCGGCCCGGCGGCCCCCCCGCCGGCTGACCCCCCGCCGCCGGACCCCCGGCCGCAGCGCGATGAACGCGATGAATAGGCCCGGACCGGTCCGCGTCGCGGCCGTGGACTGCGGCACCAACTCGCTGCGGCTGCTCATCGCCGACGTCGACCGCGAGGCCGGGCGGCTCACCGACGTGAGCCGGCAGATGGAGATCGTCCGGCTGGGCCAGGGCGTGGACGCGACCGGCCGCCTCGCGCCCGAGCCGCTGGCCCGGACGCTGCGCGCGCTCGAGGCCTACGCGCGCGCGATCGACGACGCTGCGGCGTGCCGGGTCCGGATGGTCGCGACGAGCGCGACCAGGGACGCGGCCAACGCCGCGGAATTCATCCGCGGGGTCACCGGGATCCTCGGCGTCCCGCCCGAGGTGCTCAGCGGCGACGAGGAGGCCCGCCTGTCGTTCACCGGCGCGACCGCGGAGCTCGGGGCTGACCACCGCCCGCCCCACCTGGTGGTGGACATCGGCGGCGGGTCCACCGAGTTCGTGCTCGGGACCGGCGAGCCGGAGGCCGCGCTGTCGGTGGACATCGGCTGCGTCCGGATGACCGAGCGGCACCTGCACGCGAACCCGCCGCTGCCCGGCGAGGTGGCGGCGGCCACCGCCGACGTCGACGCGGCGCTGGACGTGGTCGCGGCGAAGGTCCCGGTGACCACCGCCCGCACGCTGATCGGCCTGGCCGGGTCGGTCACCACGGTGGCCGCGATCGCGCTCGGGCTGCCCGCCTATGACCCGGCCCGGATCCATCTCGCCCGGATCCCGGCCTCGCAGGTCAGCCAGATCGCCCGGGACCTGCTGGGCCAGGACTACCGGCAGCGGGCCGCGATACCGGTGATGCATCCCGGCCGGATCGACGTGATCGGCGCCGGCGCGCTGGTGCTCGACCGGGTGCTGGCCAGGTTCGGCTTCGCCGACGTCGTGGCCAGCGAGCACGACATCCTGGACGGGATCGCATGGTCGATAGCGTGACCGCCGCCACGGACCTGCCGGGGCCGAGTCCCGTTCCGCCGGGCACCGGCTGGCCGGAGGATCCGGCCACGGCCGCGACACCGGTCGCCGACGGCCCCGCGGCGGTGCGCGGGCTCGCGGCCACGGCCGGGACGCTGGCGGAGCTGGTCGCGCGGCAGTCGGTGTGCCGGGCCTGCCCGCGGCTCGTCGCCTGGCGGGAAGAGGTCGCCGTCACCAAGCGCCGGTCGTTCCAGCATGAGCGGTACTGGGGGCGGCCCATTCCCGGCTGGGGGTCGGAGCAGCCCCGGGTGCTGATCGTGGGCCTGGCGCCCGCCGCGCACGGCGGGAACCGGACCGGGCGGGTCTTCACCGGGGACCGCAGCGGGGACGTGCTCTACGCCTCGCTGTGGCGGACCGGCCTGGCGGCCCAGCCGACCAGCGTCGCGGCCGGGGACGGGCAGCGGCTGCTCGGCGCGCGCATGGTCGCGGCGGTGCGGTGCGCGCCGCCGCAGAACAAGCCGTCAGTGGCCGAGCGGGATACCTGCGCCCCGTGGCTGGCGGCGGAGCTCGGGTTCGTCGCCGGCGGCCTGCGCTCCATCGTCTGCCTCGGCCACTTCGCCTGGCAGGCGATCTGGCCCCAGCTGGCCGCCGCGGGATTCGCGGTGCCCCGGCCCCGGCCGGCGTTCGGCCATGGCGCGGAGGCGCTGATCACGCGCCCGGCCGGGGGGCGCGCGGCCGGGGGCACCCCGCCCGGCGGGACCGGCCCGGCCGGCGAGGCGCCGGTACTGGTCATCGGCTGTTATCACCCGAGCCAGCAGAACACCTTCACCGGCCGGGTGACCGACGCCATGCTGGACGACGTGTTCGCCCGGGCGCGCCTTCACGCCGGCCTGTGATCTGCACATCATCAGGCCGATCTGCTTACAGAACGTATATGTTCCCGTAGAATAGTTACACGCGGTATCTGCTGGCGAGATAGCATTAATTGGATTGGTTTCATTGGTTGAGAAAGGGGCTCACCATTAATCCATTACCCGTGCATTATCTGAACGGCGCGGGGTATCATCTCTGAGCCCCCGTAGCCCAAGGGAAGAGGCCGGCCCCCTAAAAGGGTCCCCAGTGTCGGTTCGACTCCGACCGGGGGTACGCCTGAGCTGTCCAGACCCCGCGCCCCGCTGCGGTCATGTGGCTGACCGACCATTCAATCGCCAGTCCGCTGGCGGCCGATCCCGTCGGCGCGCTCCTGATTGGCGCCGCACCGTAATAACCCCGCAGGCTCATCGGGTGAGCTTTAACCGAGGCCAAGTTCCTAAAGTACTTCAGCGTTCTTTTGCACTTTCTCGTGCATGTTCCTTTGGGCCCCGGCCAAGAAATCTAAAGATGCCTGAATGTCAGGCCGGCGAACACAGGCCGCTGGCTGAAGATCCGCTGAGCCACGATGGGCAAGATCGGCGCGGATCAGCGGAAATGAGCGAGGCCGGCGCGGACCAGCGCGGGCTCAGCCGCTGGTGTCCGGGCCGGCCCGGGTGATCGTGATCCGGACCATGACGCGCCGCTCGCGGCGCATGGCCTCGCGGTAGTCGTCCCAGTCGGGATGCTCCCCGGACACCCGCCGGTAGTAGTCCACGAGAAGATCCATGGCCTCCGGCAGGTGGACGATCTCGGCGGTCCCCTCAGCCTGGATCCACTCCCCGAAGAAGCCGTCGTTCAGCAGGCACAGCGAGGCGCGCGGGTCACGGGCCAGGTTCCTGGCCTTGACCGCGGTTTCCCTGGTGCTGATCAGTATCCGGCCCTCGGCATCCACCGCGGCGGTCACCGGTGACAGCTGCGGCAGGCCGTCCTTCCTGATCGTGGCCAGTACCGCATGATGATGGACGCGCAGGAACTCCCTGGCGCGCTGCGGATCCACGTCAGGCGTTCAGCCTGATCCGGCGCTGTACCTCGTACTCGTGCACGATCGCGCTGGCGTAACCGTGCGTCAGACCGTGCTCGTCGGCCAGCCAGTGCGCGCGTTCCGCGCAGCGCAGGAACGCCGGGCCAGACTCAAGGCGCCGGAACCACTCTCGGAGGTCACGTCCGGTGACGGTCGGGATGCGAGCGATCAGGTTCTTGTGCATCTCCGGAGAGTGGAATAGAGACAAGTGGCACCTCCAGGCACGCGGGGCCGACGAACCCCTTTCCAGAGAGACTGCACTACCACGCGGCGCCTGACAACCCCTCGATGTCACCGTTCTGTAATACGGCGTTTGGAGCGCCCGCGAGCAGGGGGTTGCGGGCGGACCGAAACGAGCGCTCAGGACAGCCGCTCGAAGATCATCGCCATGCCCTGGCCGCCGCCGACGCACATGGTCTCCAGGCCGAAGGTCTTGTCGTGGAACTGCAGGCTGTTCAGCAGCGTCGAGGTGATCCGCGCCCCGGTCATGCCGAACGGGTGCCCGACGGCGATCGCGCCGCCGTTGACGTTCAGCTTGTCCAGGTCGATGCCCAGGTCCTGGTAGGACGGGATCACCTGGGCGGCGAACGCCTCGTTGATCTCCACCAGGTCGATGTCCTCGATCGTCATCCCGGCCCGGGCCAGCGCCTGCCGTGACGCCTCGACCGGGCCGAGGCCCATGATCTCGGGTGACAGCGCGGACAGCCCGGTGGACACGATCCGGGCCAGCGGCGTGATCCCGAGCTCGGCGGCGCGGGTGTCGCTCATTACGACCACCGCCGCGGCGCCGTCGTTCAGCGGGCAGCAGTTGCCCGCGGTGACCGTCCCGTCCGGCCG
>Ga0335073_10001110_pt1 | contig 35754 bp, 30 predicted proteins | sample Lox_Sample_22_FD_207093 | JGI IMG/M metagenome (GOLD analysis project Ga0335073, IMG submission 207093) | Soil microbial communities from Loxahatchee National Wildlife Refuge, Florida, United States - Lox_Sample_2.2 | ecosystem: Environmental > Terrestrial > Soil > Wetlands | place: USA... | reverse complement strand
CGACGGAAGAAGCGGGACTGGAGCTGGCCATCCCCGGATTTAAGGATGCGCACGGCGCGCCCATCAACGGGTTGGGCTTTCCGCGTCCTTATGGACCGATCGCGGATTGCTGCAAGGCCGCGCCTTCCGTGCTCGAATTCGACGGCGAGGGCAAGCTGCTGCGCGCCTGGGGTGGTCCCTCCGATCCGGGGTTCATCGGCGGAAAATGCAAAGCGGAAGCGGGCTGCATCTGGCCCAACAGCGAGCACGGGATTTACGTCGACCCGAACGATAACGTGTGGGTGTCGGGCAATGCGTCTCCGCCGGCGGCGGGCGCCAGGCTGATCCCCTGGACCACCCACAAGGAAGGCGGCGGCGACGGATTCGTCCTGAAATTCGACATGGACGGAAATTTCAAGATGCGGATCGGCGGCACGCCGAAGGGTCCCGACAGCAATGATATGCACGGCGGCATCAACGGCACGCCGCTGCTGTTCAAGGCGACGGACATGGTGCGCGATCCGAAGACCAACCGGCTGTATATTTCCGACGGCTACGGCAACCGGCACGTGCTGATCGTGGACGCGGATACCGGCCAATACATCGGGCATTTCGGCGCGTATGGGAATAACCCCGTGGACGATGCTGCGGCCAACGCGTCCGGTCCGTGGATCGCGGATTACACGGCGGGCCGGCGGAAACCGGCGTTTTTCCGCACGCCGGTGCATTGCGTGAAGCTGGCGAACGACGGCAAATTGTACGTGTGCGACCGCGGCAACGATCGCATCCAGGTGTTCGACACGCACGATCCGATGCTGGGGAAACAGTGCACCAATCCGAAGGGCGAGCCGGGAAAATGCGGCTTCGTCGCCGAGCAGTTCATCAGCATTCATACCAATACCTCCATTCCGGGGACTGCGGTCTCGATGAGCTTCTCGACGGATGCGGCGCAGAGCTGTCTGTACGTCGGCGACAACTCCAATATGACGATTTACATTCTGAAGCGCAGCAATTTAGAGGAGCTGGGGCGATTGGGACGCAGCGGGCGCAATCCCGGCGAGTTTCATTGGCTGCATCAGGTGAGCGTCGACAGCCGGGGCGATATTTACACGGCGGAGGTGGACACCGGCAAGCGCATTCAGAAATTCATCCGCTATGGGCCGGAGGGATGCAGCGGAACCGGGTCGCGCGTGGTGGGAGGAGTGGCGAACGGGAATTAGCGGCGCGCGGTTAAAATCGCAGACGAAGACCGAACTGCAAGCGGCGCGGCGTTACCGCCATATTGGTGATCTGGCCGAACAGCGGCGAATTGATGGCCATATTGTCGTTGCTGCTCAGAAACTGCGTTCCCTCCGTGCTGAAGACCGCGAAGGCCGCGTGATTGAAGACGTTCAGCGCTTCGATGCGAAGCTGCATCGTGAACCGCTCGTTGATTTTCGTATCCTTTAACAGCGCGGCGTCCATCGAAAACACGGTGGGTCCGTCGAACATGCGCCGCTGCAATTGTCCCAGCGTGCCCGCGCCGGGATTCGAAAAAACCTGTCCCGAAAATGGCGGCGATCCGGCCTGCGCGGTGCCGAAACCACCCGGCCCGATGGCCGACGCCGCAATGAAATACGGCCCGTCGCCGGTCATGCGCACGCCCAGCAGATTGTCGATCTGGCCCTTGGTCAGCGTGGTATCGGCCATATTTTCGGCCGAATTATCCTCGCGCAGAAAGGTGCCCCAACCGGCCGCGGTGGGCGATTGCGTATCGATCGAAATGGGGCTGCCCGAAACCCAGGAAAGAATCGAGCTGGTGCTCCAGCCTTGAACCAGACGGTCCCACCCGCCGCGCAGACGCAGCGTGTGTGCGCCGCCGAAGGGCAGCGCGTAAGAGTAGTTCGCCTTGAACTGATTGGTGAGATCGGTGGGCGTGCGCGATTCTTCGAGCTTGGTGTTGTTAATGTCCTCGAAGGGTTCATAACGGCTCTGGTCGAGCCCTGCGCCATCGCTCAGCCATTTCGAAAAAACATAATTGACCTGGAATGATAAACCGTTGCTGAAGCGCCGGCGCACTTCGGCCTGTCCCGAATCGTAATGCGAGTTGCTGTAATTATCGAGATAAACCGAACTGAGCGCGTTGGCGTTGGGAAAAAAATTCAAGGTGCCGTTTTGGGAGTTCAGCGTGTATTGATACGCCAGCTCGCCCGCTTCGCCATTTTCGATCAGCGCATCGTACTGGGAGTCGCGCAGTTCGCCGTCGCCGGTCAGGTGCGAAAACACCGGCAGCGGCTGGCTGCCGGCAACCGAGGAATTGTAAGCCGGATTGAAAATGCCGTTCTTCTGGAGCGCCAGAAATCCGTTGTTCTGCGCCAGCAGAAAATTGCTCAAAAAACCGTTGGAGGTGATGTTTTCCTGGTTGAGATCGAAGCCGCGCAGCAGCTTCGTCGCGTGATCGCCGATGAAGCGCAGCTCGATGATGGCGCCTTTGAATTCGTGCTCAACGACAAACGCGAATTGTTGATCGTAAGGCTGCTTGAGCTTGGGATTGATCAGCGCGTAGTAGACCGTCGGGTCGAGATTGTACTGCGTGGCGTAGGACGTGGGCACCTGGAACGGCGGGGCCGGAATCGGCGGCGGATTGCTCACCGTTCCGCTCAAATTATAATTGGCCGGATAGCCCTGCAACCCCGGATTGGTGCTGGTGAATCCGTCGGTCACTTCCACTTCCTGATCGTCGACGTAGCGTAGCGCATAGCCGGCGCGAAGCGAGGTTTTTCCGTCGCCGAAAACGTCCCACGCGAATCCGCCATTGGGCGCGAAATTGTGCAGATTTTTTTGATAATAGGGATTGCCCACCGAATTTCCGTAATAAACCAACGAATTATTCGGATCGAGCAGCGATTGAAACGCGTTCCGATTTTCGAGCGCAGGCTGCAATTCGAGCGAGTTCGCTTCATTCACCGGAGCATAATAATCCCAGCGCAGCCCCGCGGTGATGGTGATATTTTTGCGGACCTTATACTGATCCTGTGCGTAAAGCGCGTTGTTGTCGTAGATGAAATTGCGCGTCCACGGCGCTCCGGGAACGTAGCCCGAGGTCCGGCTGGTGACGTTATAAAGAACATAGTCGTTATCGAGCAGACCGGCCAGCGTGGCCAGCAGTTCGTTGGCGGTTTGCAAATCGGTCGCGCCGATGCCCGGCAGATCGGCGAAGCCGAGCAGGTTATGCTGCTGCGCAGCGGAATTGATATCGACGTCGTAGGTCGGAATGGTGCCGTAATAATCGTAGCTGCGGATGCGCACACCCTGATAAAAATATCCGAACTGGACGGTGTGTTTTCCGTGGTTCCAGTACGCGTTGTCCTGAATGCTGCGGGTGCGGGTGTTGCGGCCCTGCGGCAGAAATTGCGCCGCCGCGACGGGTGAACTGAAATCGGTGTTGCCGATGATGGACGACGGGAACGGACCGCTCATATTAAAGGTCGCCGGCGCGAAATTCAATCCGCCGCGGACTTCGTTGGTGAAACTGCCCGTCGGGCTCCAGCGCCAGCTCATGGTGCCGAGTTTGACGTTGTCATTGTTGTTCACCGGCGGAACGGTCGAGTAAGTCACGGCCACGTCGGGACGGTCGACGAAATTGCTGTTCCAGGCGAACGATCCCGATAAAGAATTTTTGGTCGAAAGGTTGTAATCCAGTTTGCCGGTTGCGTTATTGGCGTTTTCGTCGTCGCGCACCAGGTAGGAGTAACCGGCGAGATTGAGCAGTTGTCCCGGCACGCTGTCGCCGACGCGAATATTGTTAATCTTGCTCGGCGGAGGAGTCTGATTGAGCAGCGCCGCGACTGCCGGATCGGGCGAGAGCCCGGTGATCTGCAAAATATTGGCCTGTTGCAATGCGCCCGCCGCATTGATCCAGGAAAAAATCCCGTCGCGCGCGGTTTGCGTCGGGATGGTCGCGTCCTCGGGGGTCTGACTCACCAGCCGGTAAGTTTCGAAATTGGCGTAGAAAAAAAGTTTGTCGTGCTTGATGGGACCGCCCAGCGATCCGCCCACTTGATTGAGATTCAAGCGCGGCAATCCGTTGCCGTCGCGATTATCGAAAAAATCGTTGGCCGCGGCGTCATTATTGCGGTTCTGATAATACAAAGCGCCGTGATATTCATTGGTGCCGGAGGGCGTGACGAAATTCACCTGCGATCCGCCGCTCGCGTCGGCGCCGGAAAGGGCGGTATTGATGGTGAACTCCTGCACCTGATCGAGCAGCAGCAGATTGGGCGTGAAATCGAGATCGTTATCGCGCAGATAATTGTCCTGAATGTTCATGCCGTCGAGCGTCACGGTGCTGAACGATTCGCGCTGGCCGTTGATGTTGGTGGCGAAGGGATTCGCGGCAACGCCGGCCTGGGTGTAGATGAAGGCCAGCGGATTGCGGTCGGGAACGGGCAACTGCTCGATCTGTTCGGCGGTGATGGTGGTGGAAACGGTGGGCGAAGAGGTTTGCACCGTTTCGGCGCCGGCGGTCACGCTGACGCTCGCCGCGGTCGCTGCCAGGGCGAGCTTGATGGGCGGCAGATCGGTGGGACGGCCGGGATCGATTCTGACGTTTTCCAGGCGATAAAGCTCGAATCCGGCGGATTGCACTTCGACGTCGTACAACTCCGGCCGGACGCTTTCGATGCTGAAGGAGCCTTGATGATTGGTCAGCGTTGAAAGCAGCGGACGTTTGCCGCCGTGCAGAAAAAGGTTGACGGCTGCTTTCGGAATCGCCGCGCCGGTGGGGTCGATGACGGAGCCGGTTAATCGTCCATTGGTCTGAGCGAAGGCGAGCGAGGAGAACAGGAATGACGTCAAAAACCGGCGCACGACAACCCTCCCGAGCGATATTAAGGGAAGTCTAGCATGCCATTCATCGAACATGCCGCGCGATGAATGGTGGGGCAGGCCCCCGGCCTGCGGCGGCCTCTCAGGCCGCCTGCTCGCGGCAATACTGCGGCCGCGGCCAGCGGGGCTGAGAGCCCCGCGCAGGCCGGGGGCCTGCCCCACAATTACCTCGCGAGGCTGACAGGGGTGCTGAAAAAGGGGACAGACCGCTCTGTCCACGGCCATGGTCGCACGCGGCACGAACAACTACAGGCGGGGACAGAGTAGTCTGTCCCCTTTTTCAGCATTCCTACTATATGGCCTCGAGCTCCTCTTCGAGCAATTGCTTGTGGTACAGATCCGCGTAATATCCGCCTCGATTCAGCAGCTCTTCATGCGATCCGTGGGCGACCAGTTCGCCGTGCTCGATTACGAAAATGCAATCGGCGCCCCGCACCGTCGAGACGCGATGCGAAATCAGAATCGTCGTCCGGCCGCGCATCACGCCGGCGAGCGCGGTGAGAATGCGCTCCTCGGTGGCCGTGTCGACGCTGGCCAGCGCGTCGTCTAAAATCAGAATCCGCGGATCGCGCAGGATGGCGCGGGCGATGGCGGTGCGCTGCTTCTGTCCGCCGGAGAGCGTGATGCCGCGCTCGCCGACCATGGTCTGATAACCGTCGGGAAATCCCGCGATGTCGGGCGCGAGGCCGGCGATTTCGGCCGCGGCGCGGATCTGTGCTTCGGTTGCGTGGTTCACGCCGAACGCGATATTTTCGGCGAGCGTGGCGCTGAACAGAAAAGTTTCCTGCGGAACGTAGCCGATCGCGCGGCGCAGATCTTCGGGCGAAAATTCGCGCACGTCGAGGCCATCGACCAGCACCGCGCCTTCGCTCGGATCAATCAGGCGCGGAACCAGGTGCGCCAGCGTGCTCTTGCCGCTGCCGGTGTGGCCGACGATGGCGACGGTTTCGCCGGCGCGAATTCGCAGATCGACGCCACGGAGCGCCGCGCGATCGCCATATCGGAGAGACACGCCGCGAAATTCGATCTCGCCGCGCAACGGCGACGGCAGCGCGCGCGGATTCGCGGGCGCGGCGATTCCCGGACGTTCTTCGAGCAGTACGCGAACCCGCTGCCATGAGGCGCGCCCGCGCTCCACCAGATTCGCCACCCAGCCCATCGCGATCATCGGCCACACCAGCATGTTCATGTAGGTGAAAAACATCACGAAGCTGCCCAGGGTGATGCGTCCGCGCGCGAACTGCCATCCGCCGGCCCACAGCACCAATAAAAAGGTGGCGCCGATCAGCGCCGTCAGCGACGAATTGAACAGCGCGGAAATGCGCGCCAGGCGGATATTTTCGGAGATGTAGCCCGCGTTGACGCGTTCAAACAATTTGAGCTCGGCGCGTTCCTGCACGTAGGCGCGCACCACGCGCACGCCGGCCAGGTTTTCCTGCACGCGGCTGCTGATATCGGAAAACAGGCTCTGAATCTGCTCGAAACGATCGTGAATCCGCCGTCCGAATCCGAGCACGGCCACGCTCACCAGCGGGGCCGGCGCCAGGGCCACCAGCGTCAATCGCCAGTCCACTTTCAGCATCACCGCGACCGCGAAAATCAGGGTCAGCGAGGTTTCAAACAGATACATCATTCCCGGCCCGAGCATCAACCGCACCGCGTTCAGGTCGTTGGTGGCTTTGGCCAGAATGTCGCCGGTGCGGGTGCGCGAATAAAATGCCGGATCGAGGGTCACCAGGCGCGCGAACAGATCGTTGCGCAGATCGAATTCGACGTCGCGCGAAATTCCGATGAGAATCACGCGCATCCAATATTGAAAAAATCCCTTGACCAGCGCGATGGCGACCATCAGACCGCAGAACGCCAGCACCAGGCGCAGCGCGCGCCCGGCGGTGAGCGCGTCGATTGCGGCGCGCATGGCCAGGGGCAGCGCGGCGCCGAGCGCATCCTTAATGATGAGCGCGCCGAAGCCCAGCGCGAAGCCGCCGCGATAGCGCCACAGATACGGCGCCGCGAACTTCCAGGAACTTTTTATCGCATTTTCGGGGACCGTATGAGGCATAGGGGCTATCCTGAATAGCCGGCACACGCCGCTTCCTCCGGCCGCGGTTCAAGCGTGGCCCACGGCCAGCGAACTAAACGCCCAGCCATTCCGCCACCGTCTTCATCGATTCGATCGCAAAGGTCTTCTGCCCCTGGCGATTTTTCCACCATCCGTGCGCGGAAAAATATTCGTCCGGCGCGCCGACGACGTAAAATTTCAAATCCGGCGCGGCCGCGCGAAAAATCTTTCCGGCGCGCCGCGTATGATAATCGCTGGTCACCAGCAGAACCGTTTTCGCCCCCATTTTACGCAACTCCGGCATCAGCGCCCGCGCTTCTTCTATGGTCGAAAGCGCGTGATGCGGCACCACCACAAAATACGACGCGGGAAAACCATCCTGTTCGGCGAAGGCCACCGCCAGCTCCGATTCGTAATGGCCGTAGATGCCGTAAGGGCCGCTCACTACAACCTTGGGAGCGTAGCCTTCGCGCACCAGTTGCGCCGCGGTGTGGATCCGATTGCCGGTGGAATCGCCGGCCAGCACCACCGCCACATCGGCTTTTTGCGGCGGACCGTCCTTGACGAGAAAATCCCCCATGGCGCCGAGGATCGGCGCATCGAACAGCAGGGCGAGCCACACCGCCAGCATGACCACCACGGCCGCCGCAAGCCAGTTTCTTTTATTTTTCATCCAGGCGGCCGACCGATTTCAGCCGCTGGAACATGCGCTCGACTTCATCCTCATCTTCGGGCCGGAGCAGACGATAGCGCGGCGGCGGAAGCTCCTTGGCCTCCGGCGCTTCGCCCCAGAACTGCTTATAAGGGATACCGTCGAGCAGCGCTTCGCGCGCGCAGCGCCGCAAATGGCGCAGCAGAGCCGCGGAGGAATCGACGTCGCCGGCGTGCACAATCAGCAGCCGGCTCTTGTCGGCGAGCGTCAGGTAGACGGCCAGCGGCGCGGACCATCCGGTATGATCGATGCGCCGGATTTCCTTCCAGGGAATGGCGCGGCGTCCCACGGCGAGATGAGTTTCATGAATTTCCACGCCCGGCCGGAAGGCCAGCAGCGAAACGCCGGCCGCGGTGGCGGCAAACATCGCCGCCGCGATCCACGCCTGGGGCCAGCGCAGCGCGATGGAACTGGTGAGCAGCGCGGCCACCAGCGTCGCGAACGCCAGAAAAACGTAGCGGCGGGAAGCCGTGTAGCGTGCAACCGGTCGAGCCACGAATCTAATTTACCACGGTCGCGATTCGGTGGATACGCACATTTTGTAAGATGACAACCGGAGGGCTGGCGGAATCGAACCTTAAGGTTCCTGCGGAGGATTGCAGGAATGCCGTCAGGCGCTGTGCGCGGTGAATCAGCGGACGTTCCCTGTCTGTGAGGAGTGTCGCGTGGCCGTCGAGTTGGGACGGTATTCGATGGCACACGCGAGTGCGTGCGCCAGCAAAGCGTTGACACGTGCTTGACACGTGTTTGACCGGCCTTTGACACCGGCGCCGCCGTGTGATATTCCTCGGCGTGACGCTATGAATACCGAAAATCTGGAACAAGACGTTACGCAAAAAGGCGCGTCGCGCCGGGCGTTTCTGGCGAGCGCGGCTGGAGTCGGGTCGGCTTGGGTCGCGGTCAACTGGCCGGGGATCCTGGCGGCGCAGGAGCATGCGGCGCACGCGGCGGCCCACGGCGGGAAATTCGAATTTTTCTCGCACGAACAGGCGATGGAGGTGGAAGCCGTGGCGGCGCAGATTATCCCCACCGACGATACGCCGGGGGCGCGCGAGGCCGGCTGCGTGTACTTCATCGACCGGGCGCTGACCACCTTCGACAAAGCGCACCAGAACGCGTACCGCGAAGGGCTGCCGATGCTTCAAACCAAAACGCGCGAAATGTTTCCGAAGGCGGCGAAGTTCAGCGCGCTGACCTCGGACCAGCAGATGCGCGTTCTGGAGGCCATCGAACACACGCCGTTTTTTCAGCAGGTGCGGGTGCACACCATCACCGGATTTTTCGTGGAGCCGCAGGAGGGCGGGAACCGCAATGAGGTCGGCTGGAAGCTGATCGGGTTCGAAGGGAAATTTCATTACTCGCCGCCGTTCGGGTATTACGACCGGGAGAGCGAACGGGGAACGTCCGGCGGGGGAGGAAATCATGGTCAAATATAGTCCCAATACGCAGGTGGATTTTCTGGTGATCGGGTCGGGGATCTCCGGCGGAATTATGGCCAAGGAGCTGTCCGGCGCGGGATTTTCCGTGGTGGTGCTCGAAAAGGGCGACTGGCTGCACGAAAGCGATTTTCAATACGACCAGTTGAAGCATACTTCGCGCGGGTCGATTATGGCGACGACTTCGCCCGCGACGTTTCGCCAGACCGAAGATGAAAAGGCGATGCCGACTTCGGCGTTTCACTATGGGAGCTGCGTGGGCGGCGGAACGGTGCACTATTCGGGAAGCAGTTGGCGGCATCACGCCAGCGATTTTAAGGAAAAGAGCATTTTCGGTCCGGTGGCCGGCAGCGGCTTCGACGACTGGCCGGTGACCTACGAAGAACTGGAGCCGTATTATACGCGCGTCGAATGGGAGATCGGATATTCGGGATTGGGTGGGGCGAGTCCGTTTGAATCGCCGCGCTCGAAGGGGTATCCGCTGCCGCCGATGCCCAATAAATCGTCGGGCGTGCTGATGGAGCGGGCGGCGAAGAAGCTTGGGCTTCACGCGGTGCCGGTTCCGGTGGCGATGCTGTCGCAGGCCTATCGTGGACGGTCGGGATGCATTCATTGCGGCTACTGTTCGGGGTATGGGTGCAAGGTGGCGGCGAAATCGAGCTCGCTTTCGGCGATCATTCCGGGGCTGGAGCGCGGCAATAAGTGCGAGATCCGGTCGAACAGTTATGCTCGGGAAATTTCGGTGGATGGTCAGGGGCGCGTAACGGGAGCGGTTTATTTCGACCCCAATAAGAAAGAGGTTTTTCAGCGGGCCAAGGTGGTGATTGTCTCCTGCAACGGGTTGGAATCGCCGCGGCTGCTGCTGATGTCGAAATCAAGCCGCTTCCCGCAGGGGCTGGCCAATTCGAACGGCGTGGTGGGGCGATATTTTGTCCCCGGCTGCGGCGCGAGCGCGCATGGCGTGTTCGAGCATGAGCTGAACGAGTATAAGAGCGTCACGACCACGCGCGGGGTCGAGGATTTTTACATGGCCGATCCGAAGCGCGGATATTATGGCGGCGGGCGCATGGATGCTCGCGGGAATATGGCTCCGGTGGGGTTCGCGCTGGGCGGATTGTCGCCGGATGTGCCGCGGTGGGGAACGGATTTCAAGAAGGCGGTGCGCCAGGATTTCAGCCGCACGCTGACGGTGCAGGGATTTTTGACGTGCCTGCCGGTGGAATCGAACCGCATCGATCTCGATCCGGAGTTGAAAGATCCGTGGGGATTGCCGGCGATGCGGGTCACTTATAAAGACCATCCCGACAATATGAAGAACAAGGAATTCTTCACGCAGAAGGCCCTGGAGATTGTGGAAGCGGCGGGGGCGACGCGGAAATGGGCGTCGCCGGTGCGGGATGAGCGCGCGGCGGGGCACATGATGGGGAGCTGCCGGATGGGCAACGATCCGAAAACGTCGGTGGTGGACCGGTGGCACAAGGCGCACGATGTGCCGAATTTATATGTGGTCGACGGGAGCAGCTTTGTGACCAGCGCGCGGAATCATCCGACGTGCACGATTTCAGCGCTGGCGTTCCGCGCGGCGGAGCATATTGTGAAGAGCGCGAAGAATGGGAGTATTAAGTCGGCGGTGTGAGCGGGCGGGTGGCATAATTCGGCAGGGGGCAAATTTGATCACGTTGACGATTCGAACACCTTAACGGTAGGTTGAGGTGTGTGACATATGGTTGCCGCGATCCAAGCTAGCGTTCCTGCTTCCCCACAGGTCCGGCGTTGTGTCGAGGTTAAGCGGCCTCTCGGCCTCGGGCGAGCAGCCAGTTTATCAGGATGATCCTCACGAGTTGATGCGCGCCCGTCGTGACGTCCAGCTCGTCGGGGTATTTCGGGAGCAAGCCATGGAATCCGATGCTCCCGCGATCTGATAGCGTCAGGTAGCCACCGTGGGCAAGCTGACACCTTAACTGATAGTACAATTCGACGCGGTTCTTGTGGAGTTGCGGTTGGGCCGGGGCGTACCGCTCCAGGAATTCTCGCAGCCGTCGCCTTGCGCCCTTTCCCAAACTTCGCTTGCAGGTTGGGCAGCTGGCGCGTGATCCATCGTTGGGCATCAGTGACTCGATGGCGAACATAAGCGCCGTGAATTGCGCCGAGCTTGAGTCGTGCGACACTGTCCGGGCATGGTCAAACCAAAAGCAAGCTCGCAGGAAGCGCTCCTGGTCGTCGTTGGCGCTTGAATAGAAACGGTCAAGCAGCGCCCCTAGGTTCGATGGGATTTCAAGTCGGCGGTCCAAGCTATTTACCGCGGGTCGTCGAGTAAAGTACGTTGCGGGGTCAATAGCCGTCATCGGATCGAGTCTATCGGTCGGAGCAAACGAGTCCGGGCTGAACCCCTCCGACGTGGGTACAGCGGAAAGTCCTGGCGGAAAGGCGTACATCTCCTGGCAGTACGCGATCGTGTTCTCCGGTGGCAGGAGCACCCAGTGATGACGAACCCCCCGCGACCGTGAGATGCCCAGCTCCAGCAGCGCGTTCAGTAAGAGATGTGCCCTCTGGACCTCGACTTCGCGCCGCATCGCGTTGAGCGCCCACTCCGAGCTGCCGCGCAGCGGGAACTGGACGAGAAACGGCTCCCCGCCGAGACCGAGTGCGCGAGGCGAGTCCGGCGGGACGGGGAGAATTTGAAGTTTGTCGCGGTGCCGGAACCAACCTGCGACGCGGCAGACAGAGAACAGCACCGCCGTTCCGATCCAGACGGGTGCGGGTTCGCGGAGCTCCCGGTCAACTTTGCCTCTGATGGCGACCACCTGCTCAGCGTTTAGGCTCGGCCCCGGCATGATTTGGACAATTCCGTGCTCGCCAAAGACAAACTTCACCGCATAGCTGGTGTCGTCCGATTCAAGGCCGAAAATTACCTCTTGCTGGCCGATTCTCGTGCGCGTACCCGGGAGGCACGACTGTACGATCTCCCCCAGCTCAGCTGAGTTCATCTCGCTGGCACGCAGGGTCTCGAAGAGGTTTTCGTTAGGTGCCATGTGGCGCGCGATTCCTCAGCCGCGGACGGCACAAGCCTGGCGGCTTATGCCACTACTCTTCCAGTTGCTCGGGGAAGACGGCGTAGCCTTGCGGCGGGGGGAATAATTCTTCGAGCGCCAGCAGGCGCCTGCGTAAGAAACGGCTGGGGAGCTGTCTCGGGCCGGTGTCGACGTCGATGTCGCAGCAGATGCCGTGCAGATAGAGCGTCAGCGTGTCGATGAAGGACTGGCGCGCATATTCGCGAAACGGTTTGCCGCCGCGCACGCCGCCGCGCGTGCCTTTGGTGCGGCGCAGAGCCTGCTTCAGACGCCAGCTCGGCTCGTCTACTTCGCCGTGCGCTTCGGCGTTTAATTCCTCGCGCAGGACGCGGGAAAAGGCGGTTTCGGCGTCATCGGACCACTGGTCGCCGAGCAGCGTCGCCAGCAGGTGATAAAAACGGTAGTGATATTCGGAGACTTCCTGGTCCTTCAAGGCGAAGACCAGCACGGTTTCCTCGCCCAGGCGCAGGTGCGTGGCGGCGGTGAGGCGGCCTTCGGGCGGCTTTTCGATGGAAACATAATCGCCTGATTTTGTCTTACCCCGCTCGCGGCCGTTGGCGCGTTCGAGATAAGGAACCAGCAGTATGGAAATGCGCGGCAACGCGGCGGCGATAGCCGGCGGCAGCGCGGCGACGGGCTCTTCCAGATACTCCTTCAGGTCGTCTTCGGTCATGGGCACGGAAGCGCAGAAGTAGGCGATGGAGTTGCTCAGCGGGATCATCTCCGCGCGGAAACGCTCAGCGAACTGGCGGACGCTCAGCTTGGAAAGGTCGGGTGGTGACGACATGAAGCAGGGCTTACTCCCTCATTGTAGCGCCAGGACGCGGCGGGGAGGGTCGTGAAAGCGAAGCCGCCGCGCGGGGTTGTTCTGCGAATTTGAGGGACAGCACATGCGCCCCCGCCATGACTGGCGGGGCTGTAACGCGCAATATAGCGCCGGTGTGGGGCAGGCTCGCAGCCTGCCCCACGTACTAAGATGAAGCTTGCGCAGATTTCTTAGCCGGGCTACGCCCTCGTTTCAGAAAATTTTGTTTGTCGAAAGCGGATCGCGGCACCTGATCGAGCACGTGATCCATCTGCTGCGCACGCATCTGACGGATCCGATCGAAATGGGGCTGGTGACCTGTTTTGCGGGTGTTCCCCAAGGATTCGAGGGCGAGGTGTTTCGGATCGGCGATTATTCGGGGCGCGCGGGGCGCAAACGGCTGTACCAGGAACTGCGCGAGAGGCAGTATCCGATCGCGTGCATCATCTGCTCGGCCGAGCCGATCATGATGAAGTGGAAATGGGCGCTGGGGGCGCGCGTGCCGGCGAAGATCCTGGTGCTGAATGAAAACGGCGATTTTTTCTTCCTGGACCGCGGGCACTGGCGGATCGCGCTGCACTTTGTTCTGTATCGCGCGGGATTGACCGGATCGGCGGCGATTCCGGCCATCGCGCGGCTATTGTTTTTTCCCGTGACGCTCACTTATCTGTTGCTGTATGCTGCGTTCGTTCATCTGAGACGGAAGTGGAGGACGATATGAAAGCTGTTTACATCGAAAAAACCGGCGGGCCGGAGGTGCTGATCTATGGCGACCGGCCGAAGCCGCAGGCCGCGGCGGGTCAGGCTGTGGTGAAGCTGGCCGCCTCCGGCGTGAATTTTATCGACACGTACCATCGCAGCGGGCTTTATAAAATTCCGCTGCCGGCGATTCTGGGCGGCGAAGGCGCGGGGGTGGTGGAATCGGTGGGCGAGGGCGTGACGACGGTGAAACCGGGCGATCGCGTGGCCTACGCGACCTCGCGCGGGGCTTACGCGGAGTACGCCGCGGCGCCGGAAACAGCGCTGGTGCAGATCCCGGCTTCGGTCAGCTTTAAAGATGCCGCGGCGGTGATGCTGCAAGGCATGACGGCGCATTATCTGACGCATTCGACGTTCCCGCTGAAGAAGGGCGATACCATGCTGGTGCACGCGGCGGCCGGGGGGACGGGCCGGCTGATTGTGCAGATGGCGAAAATGCTGGGGGCGCGGGTGATCGGGACGGCGGGGTCGCCGGCAAAGGCGCAGATCGCCCGCGAGGCCGGCGCGGATGAAGTGATTCTTTATCGCGAGCAGGATTTCCTCGAAGAGACGCGGCGGCTGACCGGCGGAAAAGGCGTCGACGTGGTGTACGATTCGGTGGGCGCGACGACGTTTTTAAAAGGCCTCGATTGTCTGCGTCCGCGCGGGATGATGGTGCAGTTCGGCAATGCGAGCGGCGCGGCGCCGGCGATCGAGCCGCTGGTGCTGAATCAGAAAGGATCGCTGTTTCTGACGCGTCCGACGCTGTTCCATTATGTGGCGACCCGGCAGGAGCTGGAGTGGCGCGCGGGGGATCTGCTGCGATGGCTCGCGGAAAAGAAGCTGGTGTTGAAGATCGATAAAGTTTATCCGTTGCAGGATGCGGCGCAGGCGCAGGCGGATTTGGAGGGCCGCAAGACCAGCGGGAAATTGGTGCTGGAGCCGTAGCCCGCGCGATCAGCAGGGTGCTGAAAAAAAAAGGGGACAGACCGCTCGGCATTGATATCGCCGACGCAGCCTTGAGCAACCCCCGGTCAGTATGGGTGCGCCACCAACGGACCGAAGTATATTAGCGCCCTTGCTAAGGCACGAACATTTCCAGACGCACGGAATAGGTGACGGATTCGCCCGGCTTTAAAACTTTCATTCCGGTGTTGCGGCCTTTCCACTCCGCGCCGTAGGGATCGGCCCAGTTGAATTGCGGCTCGATGGCGACGAAGGATTTGTCCGGCGGCGAGTACATCTGAAACGCGGAAATTTCGGGCGAGAGCGCGTGCACCCGCAGGCCGTATTTTGCCTCGGGGTCGATGATCTCAGCGACGGCTTCGCCAGTGGCGGAGCGCTCCAGATCGACGAAGCAATCGTCGATGTAACGATCGCCCAGCGGCTGGTCGAAGAAATCGCCGACGGGAACCAGCTCGCCGGTGGGGAAAACATCGTCGTAGTTGTTCACCAGAGCGCGCTGGCGCGCCGGAATTTTCACGCGAGCCTGCGCGCGTTTTCCGCTGGGAAGTGTGAAATAGGGATGCCAGCCGATGCCCATCGGGAGATCCTCGTCGCCGACGTTCTTTGCGGTGACCGTGAAGCCGAACCAATCGCGATTGAGCGTCGCGGAGATGGTTAAATTTGTTTTCGAGGGCCAGTGGCCGGTGAAATCGCCGGCGTCCAGCTCCGCGGTGGCGACGGCCTGATCGCGATTGGAGCTGAGCTCGGTAATGTCCATGGGCGAGGCGAGAATCAGGCCGTGCATGGCGTGACGCTCGGCGCCCGGTTTTTTTCCTTTCCAGTTCGCGGGCAGATGCATCGTCTTGCCGTTGATGTTGGTTTCGATGTCGTCGCCGATCAGCTTGCCGCGAATGCGATTGGCGAAGGGCGCGAGAATCGCTCCGCCGAAGCTGAAACTGGCGTTGCCGAAATTATCGGAGGCCAGATCGGTTTTGGCCTGCTCGATGGGCGGCGAAGTGAGCAGGTCGACCACGCCTTTGCCGGGAAGGTTGGCGCGGATCTGAAAAATGTTCATGCCGCGGCCGGGCAGAAGGTCGACGGAAATGATCTGCGGACGCGCGGTGTCGGCGGTCGGCTGGGTGAGCGTGACGGTGCTGCGGCCGCCGATTTCGAACTGGTTGTCGCGGGCCTCGGGGCCCGTGCTCGTGCAGCCTGAAAGCATCGTCAGAAGAGCCAGCGTCCAAATCCAGCGTCGCATGTGTCTATTATGCAGGTCCGGCGCAGAACAGCGCAGCCCTGACGGATGGTAGATTTTTCTCAGCGGGCTCCTAAGGGGGTTCCACAGGAAAAATTTAGTACCGTCGACCCATTTGAATGAGAAGTATGTCTCATTTCTTACGACAAGCGCCTAGGGCCATACTCGATTCATGCGGACGATGCTGATCTGTCCTGGGGCGGCGTTACGAGTGGAGTTTGAGGAAGCTGTCGCGGAAGTCGATGGGGCTGCAACGGTGAAATCTTTGGAGGTCTATCCGGAAACGGAGCGCTTCAAGCGATTGATCCGCTCCTGGGCGCCGGAGGTCGTCTTTCTTAGCCTGGAGGATGCGGAGGAGGCTGCCCGGCTGTGCGCTCATCTCGACTCGGATTTTCCGGGGATGGAGCGGATCGCGGTGGCGCCCTCGGCGGAGCCGCAGTTTTTTCGTCTGGCGCTTCGCCTGAAAATGGGCGAACTGCTGGCGCACCCGATCGACCGCAGCGAGATCGCGCGGATTCTCGATGAAGTAGGGAGCCGTCTTCGGTCTCGCCCCTTCAAAATCGAGCCGTGCGACCGCTTTTTCGCGTTTATGCCGGCCAAAGCGGGAGTGGGCGCATCCACGATCGCCGCCGGCGTCAGCCGGATTCTCAAAGATGTCTCGGAGGTGCGGTGCCTGCTGGCCGATTTCGATCTGGATTCCGGGATCAGCGGCTTTCTGTTCAACGTGGACGAAGGTTTCTCGGTTCTCGACGCGCTACAGATGAGCCACGACCTGGACGAAGAGGCCTGGGCCAAGCTGATTCGCAACACCGGAACCAACGATCTGCTGCTTTCGGGCGCGCCGCGCATCGTGGAACACCCGCCCAAACGGAACGAGATCACGGCTCTGCTGGACTTCGTCCGGCGCAGCTACGAAGTGGTGATGGCCGATATTCCCGACTCCTTCAACGATTTCAGTCTGGCCGTTCTGCATGAGGCCAATCAGATTCTGCTGGTGACCACTCCGGAGCTGGCGGCGCTGCGGCTGGCGCGGCAAAAGGTGCGGCTGCTCGAAGGCATGGAAATCCGCGAACGGGTTTCGCTGGTGCTGAATCGCGTGCAGAAAAAGATGGAGCTGAATACCAAGGAGATCGAGGAGACCGTTGGCGTGCCGATCGTGGCGACCTTTCCTTCGGACTACGCCGATGTCAGCCGCGCCGTGCGCGACGGCGAGTGTCCTCCCGGTCTGATTCCCGCGTTCCAGCGGTTCGCCCGCCGATTGCTGGCCAACGAATTCCGGGAGCCCCAAAAGACTCGCTTCATTGAGCGATTCGCCGTGGTGCCGATGCGCTACGGTTTTCGATAATTTACTGCTTCCACCAGCCGGCGATGGTCTCCGGCGGCATTTTGGCCAAAATAGATTCGGCCATTTCCTTGAGACGGTCCGCGGTCGAAAGCGGACCCGCGTAGCAGTGGCCTTTGGCCGCGCCATAGACGAACAGACCTTCGTAGTGCGGGCTTTCGGTATTTTTCATCCAGGCCTGCAATTTTCGCGTGGCGTTGTTCAGGAAAAAATTATCCGCGTCGCCGACGTAAACGTGAATTTTATCCTGAAGCTTGGGACCCAGCTCGGCCCAGTTTTGTTCCAGGTGATAGCGCAGGTCGAAATGCTCCTTCCAATATTCGGCGACGCGGGGATTCATCACGCCGGTTTTTTTGTCCCATAGCGGATCGAAGTAACCGTCTTCGCCGAGCGGGCCGAACACGGCGGACCAGATGTCCAGCTGCTCGCCGGATCGGCCGTGGGCGCCGTTGACCAGCTCGAAACGGTTGCGCTCCTCGGCGGTCTGGCGGATCTGGCCGTTGATTTCGCGGCTGTTGATGGTGGGGACCTGGCGCCACTCGAATTGCTTGTAAAAGGCGTTCGTGTCGTGATAAATATCGACGCCTTCGACGTCGGAAAAATCGACGGAATCGGGGCAATAGGACCAGGTTCCACCGAAAAAATCGGGATGAAAAATTTGCAGCGCCAGGGACTCCCATCCGCCGGTGGAACCGCCGGAAAGAAGCCGCGCCCAGGGTTGGCGGATCACGCGAAAACGCTTTTCGATTTCGGGAATCAGTTCTTTGAGCAAGGCGTCGCCGTAGGGACCGACGTTTACGGAATTGACGGCGTAGGAATCGTCGAAATAGGGATTGGGATGCTCGAAGGTGACCACGATCATGCGCGGAAAATCGTCGCGCGACCAGGCTTGCCGCAGGTCGGGATCCTGGTCGAAGCGCAAGGGCGCGGCGAGGGAAAAATGGCCCTGCTCGTATAAAACAGGATAGGAAATATTTGTCTTATCGTAATCGCGCGGCAGAAGCACGGTCGCGCCCAGGTAAATCGGCCGTCCCCAGAAGCGGGTGAGCAGCGGGCTCTGGATTTTGAAGCGCTTGACGTATTCGGTATCGGGCGGAATCTGGACCGGCGGGATCACGCGATCGCACCGCAGCTGGATGCGGTAGCCGGTGGCTGCATCGAGCGCGATTTTGCGCGGCTCGCTGTACAGATTTCCCGGCGAACGGGTCCAGTGCTGACCCTCCCAGCGGTCATCGTGCATCCACACGATGTGGCCGTCGGCGCGGTGAAATTCGGAATAAATATTGACGAAGCCCTGCACCCAATATTCGCCGGGCGGAATTTCAGCGAGACTTTTTACGGGCGTGCCGAGGTCGGTGGCATCGAGGACGGCGGTTGCGCCGGGCGCGAGATTTTCGATATCGCGGCCAAAGAAGGGAATGCCGACGCGGCCGACCTGGAGACGCGGCTCGTGATCGTCGCTGCGGGAGATCATCACGTAGACGCGTCCGGTGACGGGTGCGGCGTGGGCGGACGCGGGGTAGGAGATTTCAAAGCGCGTATCGGCGGCGAAGGCGATGGAGGCCAGCGAAAGAAAGGCCAGAAGCTTCATCTGGTAATTTTATTAGAAACCCGGGGGCTGCTGCACAGACTTTGGTTACGTTGTCGCGCAGGCAAGTGGCGTAAGCCGCCAGGCTTGCGCTGGCAGCGAAGAGCACAAGCCTGGCGGCTTATGCCACAAATTAATCTGCTTTTCCCAGCCAGCGGATGCGCACTACGAAATGACGGCCCTCGCTGCCGAAAAACTGCGGCGCCATTCCGGGGACGGTCTGCACCGCGTTCGGATTCTGATGATTGGTGAGATTGTTCAAGCCGCCGCGCAAGGCCCAGTGGCGGCCGAAGGCGGTGAATTTCCACTCCGGATGAAAATTCAAAGTGAAATACTTCGGATAACGATCCGAATTCACCGGGCCGACGATTTCGCCGTCGCCGTTGACCACGGAAAAAGGAAAACCGGTGCGCGCTTCGGCGGAAAACGCGATGGCCCAGTGCTTCCACCTGGTCGGAAGATAGGCCCAGGTGACGAAACGATTGGGCGCGTCCCAGCTCAGACGGCCGGCATTGTCGAGAATGGTGAGCGGCTGGTCGACGTCGAGATCGATCACTTCATTCGACCAGGCGCGCGAGCGCGTGTAGCTGAACATCCATTCATAGCCGGCCCCGAAGCGCTGATCGGCCTCGATTTCGCCGGCGTCGTAAGAGGTGCGTTGCGCGTTGGTCAGTTCGAAAATTCCGGGCATGGCGCCGGGCGTGTAAACCAGGCCGTTTTCGCCGCGCTTGTGGATTCCATTCAGCTTCAGCGTGATTTTTCGCGGCAGCCGCTGCTCGACGCCGACGCTCCAGTTGTGAAATTCGGGAAATTCCAGATGGGGGTTGGGAATCTCGAACAGATCGGTAACCGTAGGCAGCGCGGGATTGAAGAAGTAATTGATGGAATATTGGTCCTGCGGGCGGACGAAGAGCGGGATTGGCGTTTCGTCGCGCATGACGGCGTAGCCCGCGGTGAACTTGGTGTTCCGCGATTTGAAGGGCGCCCACGCGGCCGAAACGCGCGGCGAAAAAACGGCGCGGCGCAGCAGTTCGTCCCAATCCTGGCGGACGCCGTATTCGACGTTGACGTTTTCGCGCGGCTTCCAGTCGTCCAGGAGGTACCAGGCGGCTTCGGCGCTGGGCTGCGCGGCCAGGCCGCTGCCTTCGAACATGGTCTGGCGGGTCAGGTTGCCGTATTGGTCGTAGATGTTAATGCCGGTGCGCGAATAATTCTGCCAGTAATTCAAGCGGTCCAGATCGGCGCCGGTTTTCCATTGATGACGGCCCAGAAATTCGAAGGACGGCAAAAACAAATTCGAGAGCAATTGGGTGCGGTCCGATTTTTGCGTCGAGTCGGCGTAGTAATTTCCGGATTTGCCGTAGGGAGAAATGTCGTACAAACCATCGCCCTGCGGAATCACGCGCAGAAAATCGCGGTCCTCGGCAACGCCCACTTCAAGCAGCATGCCGCGCGTTAAATAAACCTGATCCTTCACGCTGTAAAACCAGGTGCGCGAGCGCTGATCGGTGGTGGTGGACAGGGGATCGAGCACGTCCAGGCCGGTTTCCGGCGCGAAGCTGTAGTTCATCAGAAAATCGGCGAACAGAATGTTGGACGGAGTCAGGTCGATCTGCGCGCGCGACAGATTGCTGGCCTGAAAAATCTGGGTGTGGTTCTGGCCCTTGGGCAAACCGGGAACGTAGGGCTGGTTGTAATTCAAATCGACGTGATCGGAAAACCAGGCGCGGCCTTTCTTGACCGGGCCGGTGAGATTGAAGCGCGGCGCGAAGGTTCCCATGTGCAATCCGCCGGCGGTGTCGAAGCCGGGAAAGAAATTGGTGGCGGAATAGCGCCAGGGATCGTCGCCCATGTCGGTGCGAACGTCCAGCACGCCGCCGGAGCCTTTGCCGTATTCGGGCGAATAGCGGCCGCTGATCCAATCGAGCGTGCGCACGGCTTCGACGCTCACCTGCGCGTCCAGCTTGCCGGTCAGCGGGTCGCTGAAATCGAAGCCGTCGAGAAGATAAAGCGTCTGGCGTTCGGCGCCGCCGTCGAAGTGCAGCTCGCCGGTGGAGTCCTGAAGCACCCCGGGGAGCAGCGGCAGCGCGGCGCGCAGATCGCGCGTGGGGGTGTAGGGGACGTCCAGGATCTCCATTCCGGTGAGCTGTTTTTCGGCGGCGGTTTTATCGACGTCGACGCCGCCGGCCGATTCGGAGACGTTCATCGATTGAAACTGCTCGCGCAGGTGATTGAGCGTGAGGTGAACCTCCGTGGTGTCGGCGGCAATGTCGATCGCGTAGTCTTTCAGCGGAAAATAGCCCTCACGCTCCACCTGCGCGATGTACCGGCCGGCTCCGGGAAGGCTTAAAGTAAATGCGCCCGTCGGATCGGAAACGGCGGTCAGGGACGCGCCGCCGGGCGAGCGGAAGGAAATGCGCGCGGCCCCGACTCCCGCATTCGTTTCATCCACCACGCGGCCGGCAATCGGGATGTCCGCGCGCGCGTGGAAACTCAGAACCAAACTGAGAACCACGACCCCTGTCACGAGGCTAAGCCGTCGGGACACCTCGAAAGACACCTTGGGCTTTATTATAAGTGCGGCCCGCGGCGTTTGTATGAGAAATTTCCTGGTCCGCCCGAACGCAACCGCGCCAGGGCGGATAAGATGAAAGATGGTGCCGGTCGAGACAGCCGAGCTGAAATATCGCGCTCTTTTGGAGATTTCCGAGGCGTTCGTGGCGTGCCGCGAGTATGGGGCGCTGCTCGATACGCTGTGGGCTTCGCTGCGGCCGTTGATCCGTTTCGACTATCTGGCGCTGGTGCGGCACGACCCGCACAAGAAAACCGTGCGCATCGCGGCGATCGCCGGCGACCTGGCCGACCATGTTCCGATTGGCACGGATCTGCCGGTGGAAGGCAGTCCGCTCGAGATCCTGCTGGAGAAAACCGGGCCGCTGTATCTTCCCGACGTGATGCAGGAAACGCGTTTCCGTCCGGATCTGATGGAAAGCTACCGGCGCTTCGAGATTCACAGCGGATTCTGGGTGCCGCTGGCGCGCGACGGGCGCAGTTACGGCTGCCTGTCGTTCGGCTCCCGGGTGGCCGATGCTTACGGCGCCGCAGACCGGGAGCTGATGGAGCACATCGCCCGGCACGTGACCATCGCCGTCGAAAATGCGCTGATTTTTGAAAAACTTCGCAAGCTGCGGCGGAAAATCGAAGACGAAAAAGTTTATCTCGAGGAAGAAATTCGCGGCGAATACCGGATGGATGAAATGATCGGGACCAGCGCGGCGATGCGCAAGGTGCTGAAACAGATCGCCACGGCGGCGCCCACCGATTCGACCGTCCTGATCCAGGGCGAAACCGGGACCGGCAAGGAGCTGGCCGCCCGCGCCATCCATCAGGCCAGCCGCCGCCGGCAGGGGACGTTCGTACGGCTGAACTGCTCGGCCATTCCGGCGGCGCTGCTCGAAAGCGAACTGCTGGGCCATGAACAGGGCGCGTTCACGGGAGCCATCGCGCGGCGCATCGGGCGCTTTGAATTAGCCCACGGCGGGACTTTATTTTTGGACGAAATCGCCGAATTGCCGCTCGAATTACAGCCGAAATTATTGCGTATTTTGCAGGACGGGCAGTTTGAGCGGCTGGGCGGATCGCGCACTTTGCGCTCCGATTTCCGGTTATTGGTGGCGACCAATCGCGATCTGCGGAGGCTGGTTCATGAACAACGTTTTCGCGCGGATTTATTTTACCGGCTGAACGTATTTCCCGTCACCATCCCGCCGCTGCGCGAGCGGCGCGACGATATTCCGATGCTGGCGCGCTACTTCGTGCAGGAATTCGCGGCGCGCATGGCCAAGCCGATCGACGCGATTCCGACGGAGTCGATGGAGGCGCTGAAAAATTATTCCTGGCCGGGGAATATTCGCGAATTGCGCAATGTCCTGGAGCGCAGCGTGATCCTGACCGGGGGACGCCGTCTGCACATCCCGCGGGACGCTTTCGACGGCGACGGCGGGATGGGCGCGGCGGTGGTTTCGATGGCCGACGCGGAACGGCGTCACATTCTCGAAGTGCTGCGCAGCACCAACGGCGTAATCGGCGGAGCCCACGGCGCGGCGGCGCTGCTCGGCTTGAAGCGCAGCACACTGCAATCGCGGATGGCCAAGCTGGGGATCCGTAAAAGAGGCCAGGCGGCGGAATTCCGGAGCCAGAATTAGCGCCGACATTTCGGCTCACGCCGATATATCGGCACTATTGCCCTGCCGCAACGGTGCAAACAGGAGACTTATGCTGGCTCCTGACGTGCAGTCTGACTCCAGTCTTCTGACTCCTTTTTATGATGCTTGCTCGTTTTCGGGAAATCGACGGCCGCACCGTGTTGCAGGTTTCCGGCCGGTTGGCGGCCGGCTGGGTGACGGAACTGGAACAATGCTGGCGCTCCGGCGGAAAAAAACGCATTTCGGTGGATCTTCGCGGCGTTACGTTCATCGATGAATCTGGTGAGCGGCTGTTGCGGCGGATGCATCGCGAAGGGGCGACGTTTCTCGCCGAAGGTCTGCTCGTGCGCGAAGTAGTAAATCAAATCACAGGCGGTTCGAAATGAAAATTTTGGCCTTTGTGCTGGCGATGCTACCGATTTATGCGCCCCTTTGGGCTCAAGGTCCGGCGACCCCGGTGCAGCCGGCGACGGCTGCGCCCAATCTTCCGGCGGGCGGATTGACGCTTCCCGGCGGATCGCAGTTTCAGGGCAGCGTGCCAGCGGGACAGGCGGGACCGCCGCTGCGGCTGTCGCTGGAGGACGCCATCGCCCGCGGGTTGAGAAGCAATTTAGGATTGCTGGTGACGCAGACCGGATCGCAACTGGCGCGCATCGACCGGCGGCGCGCGCTGGCGGCGCTGTTGCCGTCCGTCGGCGGGCAGTTTGAAGAGAACGAGCAGCAGCTCGATCTGGCGTCGTTCGGTTTTCATTTCCCGGGCATTCCGTCGGTGATCGGACCGTTTCATTATTTCGAGGCGCAGGCGGCGGTGTCGCAGACCGTTTTCGACTGGACCTCGATCAAGAACCGGCGCTCGGCGATGCAGAGCGAGCGCGCGGCGGCGCTTTCGGTGAAAGATGCGCGCGATCTGGTGGTGCAGGCCGTGGCTTCGGCGTATCTGGCGATTATCGCCGACGCGGCGCGGGTGGATGCCGCGCGATCGGAAGTGACCACGGCGCAGGCGCTGTACGACCGCGCGCACGATCAGCACACGGCCGGAGTTTCGCCGGCGATCGACGAATTGCGCTCGCAGGTGGAATTGAAAACGCGGCAACAGGAGTTGTTGGCGGACGTGAACCAGCACGACAAAGACAAGCTGGCGTTGGGCCGCGTGATCGGATTGCCGGACGGGCAGACCTACGAATTATCGGAAGCCGAGCCGTACGTTCCGCTGACTCCGCTGACGCCGGAGCAGGCGATCGAGCGCGCCTACAAAAATCGCGCCGATTATCAAAGCGCGCTGCTGCAAGTGCGCGCGGCGGAAACGGCCCGGGAGGCGGCGGTTGGGGAGCGCTATCCGACGGGACAGTTCGACGCCAACTACGGCGCCGCCGGCGTCTCGCTCGACAATTCGCACGGCATCTTCACGGTGACCGGCGGGCTGCGCTTCAACATTTTTCAAGGCGGCAGAATCAGCGCCGATATCGAACAGGCCGACGCGGTGATTCTACAGCGCAAGGATGAGCTGGCGGATTTGCAGGGGCAGATCGATTACCAGGTTCGAACGTCCCTGCTCGATCTGAAAACCGCGGCCGATCAGGTGGCGGTGGCGCAGGATAATTTGCATCTCGCCAATCAGACGCTGACGCAGGCGCGGGATCGCTTTTCGGCTGGAGTGGCGGACAACCTGGAAGTGGTGCAGGCGCAGGATTCCGTGGCGGCGGCGAGCGAGTCGCTGATTTCGGCGACGTATATGCACAATCTGGCGAAAGTCTCGCTGGCGCGCGCGGTGGGCGAGGCGGAAACGAGTTTGAAAGAGTTCATGGGAGGCAAGTGATGGCGGTCGAGCAGGAAGTTCATACGGTCATCCGCACGCGGACCAGCGGAAAAACAATTATCTTTCGAATTGTTCTGGCGTTGCTGGTGGTGACCGCGGCGGCGGTGGGGTATCTGTACTGGAAAGACGCGCAGCGGTTCGAATCGACCGACGATGCGCAGGTGGACGGGCAGATTTATTCCATCAGCCCGCGCGTCGCCGGCCACGTGATCGAGGTTCCGGTGGAAGACGAGCAGGTGGTGAAGGCCGGCGAGGTGCTGGTGAAGCTGGATCCCAAGGATTTCGAAGTTGCGCTCGAGAAGGCCAAGGCCGATCTGACGGATGCGGAGGCGTCGCTGAACAGCTCGCGAACCGACGTGCCGATCACCTCGAGGACCACCTCGAGCACGCTGCTGAGCGCGCAATCGGTGAAGACCGATGCGCAAGCGCAGGTGAGCGCGGCGGAACAGCAGCTGAGCGCGGCCCAGGCCCGGTTGGAGACTGCGGAAGCGAACGTTCGCGTGGCCATCGCCAACGACACCAAAGCCGCGCAGGATGTGGCGCGCTACCAGATGCTGGTGGAAAAAGACGAGGTTTCGAAACAGGTTTACGACCAGGCGGTGAGCGCGGAAGCGGCCGCGCGCGCGACGGTGGACGCGCAGAAGTCGCAGGTGATCGAAGCTCGCGACAATATTTCGGCGGCGGAAAAAGCGGTGGACCAGGCGCGGGCGCGGGTGGCGCAGGCCGATGCGTCGATCCAATCGGCCATGACCGGTCCGCAGCAGGTGCGGGTGCAGGAAGCGCGGGCGCTGTCGGCGGCGGCGAAAGTCGAGCAGGAAAAAACCGCGGTGGAGCAGGCGGAACTGAATCTCCAATACACCATGATTTACGCGCCGGTGAGCGGGGTGGTGGGAAAAAAGACGGTCGAGGTTGGGAATAATGTTTCGGCGGGTCAGCAGGTGATGGCGCTGGTGCCGCTCGAAGGCGTGTGGATCACCGCGAATTTCAAAGAGACGCAATTTCGGCGCATGAGAATCGGCCAGCCGGTGACGATCAAGGTGGACGCCTACGATCGGGAATATAAAGGTCACATTCTGCGCTTTGCCGGAGCGAGCGGCGCGCGGATGAGTCTGCTGCCGCCGGAGAATGCGACGGGAAATTTCGTGAAGGTGGTGCAGCGGATTCCGGTGCGGATCGCGCTCGATCCGGGGCAGGATCAGGATCATTTGCTGCGGCCGGGGATGTCGGTGACGCCGACGGTCGAGGTGCAGTAGTGATTCCATTCGTCTCCGTGCCGGCCCTGTTGGGTGTTTTCGCCGCGGGTTTTTGTTGGGAAATTCGCAGAGCTTCGCGCCGGAGTGCAAGGTGAGTATGGCGAATACGCTGTCTGAACCAGACCAGCGGGGCTGCGATCCCCGCGCAGGCCGGGGGCCTGCCCCACAGACTGCCGCACAGGAGATTCCAGAAGAAAATTCACGATGAGCGCAACTGAAACATTACCGGCTCCGCCGGCGGAGCGATGGACGCCTTCGCATAATCCCTGGGTGATCGCGTTGGTGGTGACCATGGCGACGTTCATGGAGGTGCTCGACACCAGCATCGCCAACGTCGCGCTGCCGCACATGGCGGGAAGCCTTTCGGCGGGAACCGATGAGAGCGCCTGGGTGCTCAGCTCGTACCTGGTGGCGAACGCGATCATTCTGCCGATCAGCGCGTGGCTGGCGACGCGCTACGGGCGCAAACGGTTTTACATGACCTGCGTGGTGCTGTTCGGGGTGAGCTCGTTTTTATGCGGCCTGGCGCCGAGCCTTTCCTGGCTGGTGTTTTTCCGCGTGCTGCAAGGCTTGGGCGGCGGCGGACTGGCTCCCAGCGAACAGGCGATTCTGGCCGACACCTTTCCGCCGCAAAAACGCGGCATGGCGTTTGCGATTTACGGCATGGCCGTGGTTCTGGCGCCGGCCATTGGCCCGACTTTAGGCGGATACATCACCGATAATTTCAATTGGCGCTGGATTTTCTATATTAATGTCCCGGTGGCGATTCTTTCGCTGATTCTGAGCTCGCGATTTGTCGAAGATCCGCCCTTCTTGAAAACCATGCGCGAACGCGCGGGCAAAGTCGATTATGTGGGCCTCGGATTGATCGCGATCGGGCTCGGTTCGGCGCAGGTGGTGCTGGACAAGGGGCAGCGCGACGACTGGTTCGCTTCGAATTTTATCCTGATTTTTTCGATTTGCGCCGTCATCGGGATCATCGGCGCGGTTATTTGGGAATATTATCAAGAAAATCCGGTCATTGACGTTCATTTATTCCGGAATCGCAATTTCTTTGTCTCCTGCGTGCTGATGTTCATGCTGGGCGCGGCGCTGTTCGGAGCCACCGTGCTGTTGCCGCAGATGGTGCAGACGCTGATGGGCTACACCGCGGAACAGGCCGGCTGGGTGCTTTCGCCGGGCGCGGTGGTGATCATTATCCTGCTGCCGTTCGTGGGAAAAATGGTCAGCAAAATCGATCCGCGATACATGATCGCCTTTGGCTTCGTGGCCGCCGGCATCGCGCTGCTGTACATGACGGAAGTGAACCAGGACATGGATTTCAAGACCATCGTGATGATGCGCATTTACCAGATGGCCGGCGTGGCGTTTCTGTTCGTGCCCATTCAGACGCTGTGCTATGTGGGCATTCCGATGGAGAAAAATAACAATATTTCGGGCATGATCAACCTGGCGCGAAACATGGGCGGAAGCATCGGGATCGCCGGCCTCGAAACCATTCTGGCGCGGCGTCAGCAGTTCCATCAGTCGGTGCTGGCGGCGCATACCAGCCAGTTCGACGCGCCCTTCCAAGCGACGCTGCATTCGATCACCGCGGCGATGCAGAACGCCGGATATGACCTGGCCACGGCGACGCAGATGGCCTACACGCAGATTTACGGGATGGTGCAGGGACAGGCGGCATGGCTCGCGTATATCGATACCATCTATTTGTACGGGCTGATTTGTCTGAGCGTGGCGCCGCTGGCGTTTTTGATGCAGCGGCCGAAAAAAGGCGGGGGTCCGGGAGCGATACACTGAGCCGCCCTCAGGCGGTTCTCGACTCTTTTTTCAGCGCGTCGTGTAACAGCGTCTTGATCAGGGTCTGGTAGCCGACGCCTTTTTTCACCGCCAGTTTTCGCGCGCGCTCCAGATCCGTGACCGGCAGGCGAACGGACACACTCTTGGTGGGAACGGCGCCACGGCGGCCATGCTTCACCAGCAGGTCCGCGATCAGTTCCTGGTGGCGGTCCCACCATTCGGCCTCTTCGGCCTCGGACCGGAATTGCGGTGCATCGAAGACGACGGGTTGGTTTTTCTTCCGCTTCATAATTTCCCCCTCAGTTTCTTTTTTGCCGTGTGGGCGGTAATGACGCGGATTCTCCCGCGCCGTACGGTGTAGACGAACTGCAACGGCCGCCCGGCATCGGTGCGGCCGGCGCATAGGATCCGTTGTTCTCCGCTTCGCTGGTGGACCGTCAGCAGCAGCAAAGGGTCGTTGCCGAAGGCCTGTTCGACCTCTTCCGGTTTCACGCCGTGCCGCGCGATGTGGCTGGTGTTGGCTTGGTCCCACTCGAATTTCCGCCCGGCCATGTATCATTCTATTGTATATACGAATGTGCATGGCGGAAACGGGCTGATACGATGGGAAAAATGGCGGCAAAAATTCGATGGGGCGTGTTGGGAGTCGCGCGGATCGCGACGGCGAAGGTGATTCCGGCGATGCAGCGCGGCGAGTTTTCCGAGATTGCCGCCATAGCTTCGCGGGATGGCTCGAAGGCTCGCGAGGCGGCGGAACGGCTGGGGATTGCGCGCTGGTATGGCTCCTACGAAGAGTTGATGGACGATCGAGCGGTGGATGCGATTTATAATCCGCTGCCGAATCATTTGCATGTGCCGTGGTCGGTGCGGGCGGCGCGCGCGGGGAAACACGTGCTGTGCGAAAAACCGATCGCGATGTCGGCGGGGGAAGCGCGCGAGTTAATCGCGGTGCGCGAGGAAAGCGGCGTGAAAATGGGCGAGGCGTTCATGGCCCGCACGCATCCGCAGTGGCTGCGCGCACGGGAGCTGGTGCGATCCGGCGCGATCGGCGAATTGCGGGTGGTCGCGATGCTGTTCAGCTATTCGAACACCGATGCGGCGAACGTGCGCAACATCGCCGATTGGGGCGGCGGCGCGCTGATGGATATCGGCTGCTACCCCATCACGTTTGCGCGAATGATGTTCGGCGAAGAACCGGCGCGGGTGATCGGTTCCCTCGAGCGCGATCCGAATTTTCATACCGACCGGCTGACCTCCGCGATTCTGGAATTCCCGTCAGGGCGCGCGGTGTTTACGTGTTCCACGCAGCTGGCGGCATATCAGCGCGCGCAGATCATGGGGACGCGCGGGAGGATCGAGATCGAAATTCCGGTGAACGCTCCGCCGGAAAAGCCGGCGCGGATTTTTGTGAATGACGTGCTGGAAGAGATGCCGCGGTGCGATCAGTACACGATTCAGGGCGATCTCTTTTCGCGGGCGATTCTTGAAAACGGCGAGGTTCCGGTGACGCTCGAAGATGCGCTGCGGAATATGGAGACGATCGACGCGATTTTCCGGTCGGCGAAAAGCGGCGCGTGGGAAACGCCGGGAGACGCGGCGAAACCGGCGGCGTAAGCGGCCTTACAGGTGGCAGTGCGCGAGGCCGCGTTTTTCTAAATATTGCTGGTGGTATTCTTCGGCTCGCCAGAATTCAGCCGCGGGGAGGATTTGGGTGACAATCGGCCGGCGGAAGCGTTTCTGCGCCGCTTCGAGCGACGCGCGCGCTTCTGTTTCCTGTTCGGGCGAGTCGAAAAAAATCACGCTGCGGTATTGCGTGCCGACGTCGGGACCCTGGCGGTCCTTAGTCGTCGGGTCGTGATTCGCCCAGAAAACTTCGAGCAGGTCATGATAACTGATCACCTGCGGATCGAAAGTCACTTCGACGGCTTCGGCGTGGCCGGTTTCGTCGGTGCAGACGTCTTCATAAGTCGGGTTCGGCATCCGGCCGCCGATGTAGCCGACTTGCGTCGATTTCACTCCGGCGAGGCGGCGGAAGGTGGCTTCGACGCCCCAAAAACAGCCCGCGGCAAATGTAGCCTTATCCATGCTTCAATTGTAGTTTGTCCAAACTGAGAATTACCAATTCGCAAGGCGCGGTGCTGGCGGATCGCGCGGAAATCGCCGATACCAGCGCGAAGCGGCGCACCGGCTTGCTGAAACATTCGAGACTGGAACCGGGCGAAGGATTATGGATCGCGCCGTGCGAGGGCGTGCACACGTTCTTCATGAAATTTCCGATCGACGTGCTGTTTTTAAGCAAACAGAAGAAGGTGCTGAAGGTGCGGCATCGGATGGTCGCCTGGAGGATGGCGATGAGTTTTCGCGCGCATTCGGTTCTGGAATTGCCGGCCGGGATCGCGGAGGCGACGGGGACCTCGGCGGGGGACGTGCTCACATTTGAAAAGTACGACGCTGGGGGCGTCCCCCCTGGCGGGAGGGTATGATGCCGGCCCACTCAAAATACCAGACCCAATGGGCAGCTCAATTCGCGGTCGCGAGTGAGCTTTGCAAGCACAACTACAAGGTCGCGCTGACTCATGGGAACCATCCAGGTGCCGACCTGATGGTATTCGGTCCGAAGGGGACGGCGTTCCTCGTTGAAGTTAAGGGGCTCTATAAGGAAAATTACTGGCAGGTGAGGCCCTGGCCGCCCAAACGCGAGGACCCGGATCTGTTCTTCGTATTTGCTTTCGTTCCCAAAGATGCTAAGAATCGCTTTTTCGTACTGACCCGCGATCAGTGCTTGAAGGAAGCAGGTGCTCACAGAAGGAAATGTCAGACCGGCCGAATCAAAAAGGGTTTACCGGTGGACGATGAGCGCTATCGTTGGGGCGTTCCGTGGCGTCTGGTTGCGGGTCACGAAAACAGGTGGGATTATCTCCCGGACTGGGAGTAGTTTCCGGGGTCCTGATCGAGCCTCAGTACCCGCCGGAATTTTTCGATCTCCTTTGTGGTGAGGTGACGATAACGCCCGGGCGGCAGATCGAGTTCCAGGAATCCGATTTTCACGCGGCGGAGTTTTTCCACCAGCAGGCCGAAATGTTTGAACATCTCGCGGATCTGGTTCTGGCGGCCTTCGGCGATTTTCACTTCATACCAGGGATTGGCGCCCGGCTTGATCAGGCGCAGCTCGGCTGGCGACGTTTTGCGGCCGTGCAAGGGCACGCCATCGCGAAATGCGCGCTCCTGTTCGTCGGTCAAATGGCCGTTGGTTTTGACCACGTAGGTTTTAATCACATGGCTGGCCGGGGCGGTGATGCGATGCGCGAATTCACCGTCGTTGGTTAACAGCAGCAGGCCTTCGCTGTGATAATCAAGGCGGCCGACCGGATAGACGCGTTCCTTGACGCCGCGCATCAGGTGCATCACCGTTTCGCGGCCTTCCGGATCGGTCACCGTGGTAACCACGCCTTTCGGTTTGTGCAGCGCGATGTAGACGTGGCGCTTGGGTTTTTTTAAGAGATGGCCGTCGACCTTGATGTGGTCGCGATCGAGGTCGGCTTTGGAGCCGAGTTGCGTGATGGTCTCGCCGTTGACGGTGACGCGGCCTTCGGTGATGAGCTGCTCGGCCTTGCGGCGGCTGGCGATGCCGGCTTGCGAGAGAATTTTTTGCAGGCGATTCTCAGGCATGGCGCAATGGGGGCGGCATAAGCCGCGCAAGCTGGGGCCCGGCCGGCGGCGTATCCCGCTGCTGCGAAGAACACAAGCCTGGCGGCTTATGCCACTGGTTCGTCGAGGTTGTCATGCTGGGCGGAGGGCTGTTCTTCGGCGCCGGCCGGCGCGGCTTCGGGTTCGGCGATTTCCAATCGGGAGATCTCCTCGAATTCCTTAAGCGTCGGCAATTCACTTAAATCCTTCAGGCCGAACTGGACCAGAAATTCTTTGGTGGTTTTATACAGAATCGGTTTGCCGACCACGTTCTTGCGGCCGGATTCGGCGATCAGTTTGCGATCGAGCAGCGTTTTCAAAACGCCGGCGCCCTGCACGCCGCGAATTTCCATAATTTCCGGCGTCGTGATGGGCTGCTTGTAGGCGATCACCGCCAGCGTCTCGAGCGCGGCCAGCGACAGCTTCAACGGCGGCGTCAGTTTTTTGACGAAAGCGCGAATGGCTTCGTGATGCTCCGGCTTGGTCGCCATTTTGTAGCCGCCGGCGACTTCCCGAATCGACAGGCCGTGCTCGGGCTTGGCGTATTCGGCGGCGGTCTCGTCGAGCAGGCGCTTGATTTTGTCGATCGGCTGCGCCAGCGCGGCGGCCATTTGCTGGGCCGAAAGCGGCTCGTCGGTGATGTAAACGATCGCCTCGAGAATCGCCTTGAGCTGCGCTTCTTCGCCGCCGCCGGGGCGCTCTTCGGTTAATTGAGAAACGTCTAATTCGTCCATTCTTGCGTAGGGGTCAGAAGTCACGAGTCAGGAATCAGAATAAAACCCGGCGCGCAAATTCTGACTTCTGACTCTGACTCCTTACTTTATTCTCCTTTAGTTATATCCTTCGTCGATGGCGGTCATGACCTGGTCCGAGGAGAACGCCGTTTCGAAGCCGCTCAGGCGCTTCAGGCCGATTTCGCCGAACAGATCTTTTTGCACCAGCCCCACCGCCTGCAGTTTCACCAATTCGAGTACGGCCAGGAACAGGCAGATCATGGCGCGGCGGCTGCGCTGGCGCTCGAACAGCTCGCGCGCGGAGACGGTTTCGTTGCCCTCTTTCTCGAAAATCCGGCGCAGGTAGCGGATCATGTCGGGAACGGAAACATCCTCGTTGGTGATCTCGTAGGTGGGCCGCTGTTTGGCTCGTTCGAGCACCGTCTGGAACGTCTTCACCAGATCGTGCAGCGTGACCGCGAGGCCGGGATCTTCGCTATCGGCGAACTGCGCGATCTGCGGGTTTGACCACACCGCTTCCTCGATCTCGCGTTTTTGGTGCAGCATTTCGGCGGCGGCTTTGAAGCGCTCGTGTTCGATCAGGCGGTCGACCAGCTCCTTGCGCGGATCTTCCTCGGGCAGCAGTTTTTCGAGTTCCGGATCGCGCGGCAGCAGCATTTTCGACTTGATATGGATCAGCGTGGCGGCCATGTAGACGAACTCGGCGCTGAGCTCGATGTTGAGGTCGGCGGCGCGCTGCATGTAGTCGATGTATTGCGAAGTGATCTGCGCGATGGGAATGTCGTAGATATTGATCTCCTGTTTGCGGATGAGGTCCAGCAACAGGTCGAGCGGGCCGTCGTAATGCTCCAGATGGAAGTTTAAAGGCGATGACACTTCTACCTAGGATAGCGTGCGGGGCAGGCTTTCAGCCTGCGGTGGTTCATTGATCGATCGACAGGGCCCCACATGAGAGAATGATTCCTCATGCCCTGGTACCGTCAGATGAATCGCTACCACTGGATCGTGCTGGTGGTGGCGTCCGCCGGTTGGCTGCTCGACTGCATGGATCAGCAATTTTTCGGCCTGGCGCGGCGTCCGGCGATGCTCGATCTGCTGCACGTGCGGCCCGGCGATGCGGCGATGGCCGGGACGGTGACCGAATACGCGGGCTACGCGACCATGATTTTCATGATCGGCTGGGCCGTCGGCGGGGTGCTGTTCGGGATTATGGGCGATCGCATCGGGCGCGTCAAGACGATGATGTGGAGCATCCTGTTTTACTCCGCGTTCACCGGGCTGAGCGTGTTTTCGACGTCGGTGTGGGATTTTTCGCTGTATCGTTTTTTGACCGGCTTGGGCGTCGGCGGCGAATTTGCGGTCGGCGTCGCGCTGGTGGCCGAAGTGATTCCGGCGACGGCGCGGCCTTATGCCTTGGGCGCGCTGCAATCGTGTTCCGGAGCGGGGAACGTGATCGCGGCGCTGATCGGGATTGGCCTCGGAAATTTGCAGGAAGCGCATTTTATCAACTCGGCCTGGCGAGTGATGTTCGTGATCGGCGCGTTGCCGGCTCTGCTGGTGGTGGTGATCATGCGGCGGCTGGAAGAACCGGAGGCGTGGCGCAAAGCGAAGGCCGAGGGCGTGGCGCACAAAGTGAAGCTCGGATCGATGGCCGAATTGTTTTCCGACGCGCGCTGGAGACGCAACGCGCTGGTCGGGCTGGCGCTGGCGTTCTCCGGAGTGGTGGCCATCTGGGGCATCGGATATTTCAGCTACGATCTGCTGAGTTCCGTGATCGACAAAACGTTTCGCGCGCAGGGATTGCCGGAAAGCGTGATCGCCGGGAAGAAAACCATCTGGACGGGAATCACTTCGCTGATGCAGAATTCGGGCGCGTTTTTGGGCGTGTACGCGTTCACTTATTTCACGCAGTGGACCTCGCGGCGGCGCGCGTTTGCCGTGTCGCTGATCATGGCGATGCTCACCACGGCGCTGCTGTTTTCGAAATTGAACCGCTTCAGCGACGTTTTCTGGATGCCGCCGCTGATGGGATTTTTCCAGCTCGCGCTATTTGCCGGCTACGCCATTTATTTTCCGGAATTATTTCCGACGCGGCTGCGCAGCACGGGAACTTCATTTTGTTATAACGTCGGGCGCGCCGTGGCGGCCGTCGGTCCGCTGGGCTTGGGATTATTGACCAGCCGCGTTTACTCGGGTCCCGATGCCCTGCGCTACGCGGGCGTCACCATGTGCGTGGTGTTTTTCATCGGCCTCGCGGCGCTGCCGTTCGCGCCGGAGACGAAAGGTCAGCCTCTGCCGGAATGAACGTTGTGGGGCAGGCCCTCGGCCTGGGGCGGGTGCGCCGCCCGCCTTTTGTCGAGCCGGCCATGCGGGCTTGGATCCCGCCGCAGGCTGGGAGCCTGCCCCACATCGCGCGAATTGTCCAGCGGATTCAAACTAGCGGATTTTCGCGACGCGGCCTTCCACCGGGAATTTCTTGAATTGCAAAGCATCATGACCCGGCACCACGCGATCGGGCGAGTCGGCCAGTTGGATCATCCGCTCCTGCGCCTTCACGTTCGCTTCATGATCCGCCTTGCTGAACGTCGCGCCAGGCTTGTGTTCGGCCAGATTGCGGTACAAATACACATTGTCGGAGGCGAGCACGAAGGGCGGGTTGCCATCTACGCGAATGTATTGCGATGCGTAGGTGTGCCGGCCGCCAATATAGGCGCGAATGCCGGGAAAAATTTCGACGTTGTCGCCATCGATCAGCCGCAATCGGCCCAGCGTGTTCAGGCGAACCAGTTCCTGCACGTCGTCCGGATCGATTCCGCCGTGATGACCGCCGGGCTGCCATGCCGGGCCGGTGTAATAGGTGAATTCGTCTTTCTGAATCCAGACGGTCGCTTTGGGAAACAGATCGATGCCGCCCATGTGATCCCAATGCGCGTGGCTGACCACGATATCGGTGATCTCTTCAGGCGTAACGCCGGCCAGGCGCACGGCATCGTCGGGACGGACGTAATCCTTGATGGTCCACAGCTTGAACCAGCGCTCGCGATGAAAACCGCTGTCAAACAGAATATTGCGGCCGCCGCCGCGGATCAGCCAGATGGCGTAAACGGTGTCGATTTTTTCATCGCGCGGCGCGCCGACGATCATTTCGGCGAGCGAATCGCCGGGCGAATTGGCGATAAGAATCGCCTGAATGGAATAATCGGGCGCGGCGGCAAAAGAAAAGGACGCGAGGCACGCGGCCACAAGAAGACGGTTCACGCGGACTCCTTAAAAGAGCATTTTCGCCGGTTTTGTAGAAGCGTGGCGCACGCACTCGTGCCTGCCGTGTCGATACTCCTATCGACACCTCGTCTCACGACAGACCAGGCGTCGACTTGAGAGTCGACGCGGCACGCAGGAGTGCGCGCGCCACCAATCCGCGATTAATCTTTGGAATCGTCACCGATGCCCAGCGGGTGCT
>Ga0335073_10001108_pt1 | contig 35760 bp, 37 predicted proteins | sample Lox_Sample_22_FD_207093 | JGI IMG/M metagenome (GOLD analysis project Ga0335073, IMG submission 207093) | Soil microbial communities from Loxahatchee National Wildlife Refuge, Florida, United States - Lox_Sample_2.2 | ecosystem: Environmental > Terrestrial > Soil > Wetlands | place: USA... | reverse complement strand
AACACCTGATGCAACCTAGCATTTCATGTAAAATGCACTTATGTCTACAATTTCGTTTAAGTTTCTTGGAAGAGTAGTCAAAGCGATCACCTTGGTGCGTAGGGGAAATGACCATGTTTAAGCCGATAATTCTGTCAACACTCCTAACGCGGGCTATGGTTCTTGCGCTAACCGTTTCAGGCATCGCGGCGGCGGAATTTCGCGCCGGAGTAGACAAGAGCGATATCCAGACCTCGGCCGACATGTGGCCGATAGACGGTTTCACGTGTCAGCACGATCCACTGGCTGTCCGGGTGCTGCTGTTGGACGACAGCCGCACCCGCGCCGCCATAGTGGTGGTTGATCAGACTTCGATCTCGGAAGGCAGCATCGCAAAGATCAAGGCACTGCTGACGAATCTGACCGGCATTTCCTTCGAAAACACCATCGTGGTCGCCAGCCACACGTTCTCGGATCCTCATGTATTTGGCGGCCCTACCCCGGGCGGCGGGGAATGGAGGGCCTGGTGGTGGTCCCCGCGGCGGCCAGAGCCCGGAGAGTCCACAGACAGTCGCGTTTGCAAAGGCGACTGATACAGCGGTGGAGGCGGCAACAACGCAGGCGAAAAACTCGATGCAATCGGCTAAAGTGGGTTTCGGCGTGGGCAACAGCGACGTCAGCGTGAACCGCGACGTTCTGACACCCCAGGGCTGGTGGCTGGGAGGCGATGCCGCCGGCTTCTCCGATACATCGCTTGCCGTGGTGCGCATAGACAGCATCGACGGCAAGCCCCTGGCGGTCTTATGAACGAGGCCGTGCAGTCCTCGATCATGGACCACTCGGAGAACAAAGATGGCAGTAAGCCGGTGACCGCGGACATTGCGGGTGCGGCCACGCGCTTTGTCGAACAGGAGTACGGCGGAGGGACGGTGGCGATATTTCTTATCGGTGCAGCTGGCGATCAGGCCCCCATCTTCCAAGGCAACCGATATGTGCAGAATCGGAACGGGAGCACGTCTCGAGTCGACATCCACGAGGCTGGTCTCACGCTTGTGGACCTCATCGGCGAACGCCTGGGCAGCGAGACCTTGCAAGTCTCCGAAGGCATCAAGGCAACCGCCGCCCCGGCCATTCAAGTGTGGCGCCGGACCTTAAAGGTTCCCTCGCAGGCCGGATCCAAAGGCTTGCCCACCGAACCCGTTATGTCTTACATCTGCCAGTCCCGACCGCAGATCGAAGTCCCAGTTGTCCTGATGCGAATCGGCGATATCGTGCTCGTCGGCCTCCAGGCCGAACTTGCTGCAAACGCAGGTGCGCAGCTCAAAGCGAATTCACCGTTCCCCCATACGATCGTCGTGACCATGGTGGACGGGGGCGCCAAGTACATGCCCGATGCCAAGAGCTATGAGCGCTTCACATACGAAGCTCGCAACTCGCGGTACGCCCGTGGTGCGGCCGAACTGACCGCCTCGGATATTGATGGCTTGCTCCAGGGAGATGAAGCAGTCTCCGGAGGTTCAGTAGGAGCGGGATTTGGATGGCGTCGCCGATTACCAACAGCATCAAGATCCGCTGTTTAATGCTGTGCCTAACCGTCTCGACTTTCCGATCCCAATATTGGTGCACTGAAGGAGTAAGAAAATGGAGTTTAGCTGGCTTCCACGGAGCACGTATAAGAGGAAGGCTTCACGGTGCAAGATGGTGAAGAGGATCTCTATTGCAGGACTTCTGTTCACGGCCACAAGCGTGGCCGCGTTGGGGCAACCGGCGGAGACCGCCGCTTCGTGCGCACAGCTTGCCAAGCTCGACCTGCCGGAAGCGACCATTACCATGGCCGAGGCCGTGCAGCCGATGGCCTTCAGGCTACCGCCGAGCGCGATGGGATCCCGTGGTCCTGTTGGTGGACCGGGCGGCCCCGGTGGTCAAGCTGGCCCGGGTGGCGGGCCTGGCGGAGGCGGTGGCGGCATGTCTTTAGCGCCCTTCAATCCCAAGGACACCACCAATCATGTTCCGTTTTGTCGCGTGGCCGCCACGCTGAAGCCCAGCGGCGATTCGAACATCAAGATCGAGGTCTGGCTGCCGCTCTCGGGATGGAATGGCAAACTTATGGGCGCGGGGAACTTCGGATGGGCCGGCTCGATCATGTATGGTGGCTTGCTGCTGGGTCTCGAGCAGGGATACGCAGCGGTCAGTACAGACACGGGGCACGACAACTCTCAACCAGATGGAGCGTTCGCCCTTGGACATCCTGACAAGATGATCGACTACGGCTACCGTGCGGCGCACAGCATGACGGTGGACGCGAAGGTGTTTGTCAAAGCGTTCTATGGCGAAGCGCCAAAACACTCGTACTGGTACGGGTGCTCGCTGGGCGGCCAGATGGGGCTGACGGAGATCCAGCGTTTTCCGGAGGACTATGACGGTGCGATCATCGGCGCACCCGCTAGCCCGATCGTAGATCTGAACGCGTATCAGATCTGGCCCTCGCTGCTGGTTGCCGAGAAGCCCGCTCGTCAGCTTACCCGCGCTAAGGCTGCGATGCTGCACGAAGCAGTGATGAATGCGTGCGATGCGCTGGACGGCGCAAAAGACGGCGAGATCGAGGATCCGACTGCCTGCCACTTCGATCCGAAGACGCTGCTTTGCAAGGGCGAAGACAGCGACCAGTGCCTGACCGCCGCCCAGGTAGAGTTCGTGGAGATGCTGTACGCGGGGCCCATCAATCCGCGAACCAAGCAGAGGCAATTCGCGGCACCCGTTCCCGGCATCGAGGGCAACTTCGGCAACTACTCCGCGAACAACGCGATGGGAGTAGCTGTTGCCCTCTTTAAATACATGATCTTCCAAGACCCCAGCTGGGATTGGAAGACGCTGGATCTGGACAAGGACGTGGCCTACGGGCGCGCGGTGCTGAGAGCCATAAACATGGCAGACAACCCGAACCTGAAGCCGTTCTTCGACCGTGGTGGCAAGCTGCTGATGTATCACGGTTGGATGGACGGAGCCAGCCCCCTGCAGAGCGCGAGTTACATGGACTCAGTGAAGAAGACGGTTGGCGCGGCGCAAACGGAGAACTCGATGCGGTTGTTCGCCATGCCGGGCATGGGGCATTGCATGGGTGGCACCGGCTGCGACACCTTTGACAAACTCGCCGAACTTGACCATTGGGTAGAGAGCGGCACGGCCCCGGAGCGCATCGTCGCCTCCAAGCTGCAGGGCTGCAAGGTCGTCCGGACGCATCCGCTGTGTGCATATCCCGAAGTCGCCAGGTACAAGGGCACGGGTGACCTGAACGATGCTGCCAACTTCGATTGTGTGACGAAATAACCGAACGGTCGATGCAAGGGCGTCTGCCATCTAGTTGTCTTTGCCATCCATTCTCACGATCTGGTGTGAGGTGTAGAGTGCATATTTCGACCTAGAACTGGCAGCGACTGCTTTACGAGGCGAGCCCGCTCGCATTCATCGCGGAACGGGCCGGAGGAATGGCGATCAATGGAGATAAACCGCTGGATCTCTTTCCGACTAGAATTCAGCAGCGAACGCCGCTCGTCATTGGTGGCCGCTCGGAGGTAGAGACGTTCCTTGAGTTCGTCGGCGAAACGCAGATCCGGACCTAAAGGTTGCTTCCTATAAGGGCACCCTATGCGCAGCCGCCCGTTGTCAAGCTGCGCTGGGAGCCTCCGCAACCGTCCATCTCCCTTGACCGGCACGCGGTCAGCCGTGGAGTTTTCTAAAAGCTGCATTCAGGATTTGGGAAGAGAAAGGCTGCCGTGGACCAAGCCATTCGTGGTCCAAAACGACGTCAGCGAGGATTACCTGACGCTCAATATATGGGCGCCACGTACGACTTCGCGTCGGCCATTACCTGTTTATCCATGGCGGTGGCCATCTTGAAGGCTCGGGCGGATTGGCCGTATAGGATGGAAACAATCTCGCTACGCAGGGCGTGATTGTCGTCACCGTGAATTATCGGCTGGCTATCTTGGCTTCTTCGCTCACCCCGAGTTGACCGCCGAATCGTCAAACACGCCAGCGGTAACTACGGCCTATTGGACGTCATGGCAGCGCTCAAGTGGGTCCAGGAGAATATCCGGCGACTAGCGCCTTTACGTTCGCCTTGATCCCGGCTTTGTATTACACATGGAATTTCAGTTCCTGCAGTACCGAAATACAAGGCCAGAATGCTTTCATTTCGCATCTTTTCGCATCATTGACTGCGGGGAAAGAATGCTTCCTAAGTGATAAAGCTGCGCAACAGCTGGCGCCATAGATACCCTGAAAGCCTGCGAAGAGTGCTGGCGCAAGTACTGGCAGCACAAGTAAGCCCGCCGCTTCCGTCGAAGTACCTTTCGGCTTGGATTCAAGCCAATATGGAATCTCGCGGACACACCGTACGACCGCAAGGATGTCGGCTTCAATATCACTGTGATAAAAAACGTCCAGGGCTCATCAGCCAGCTATCTACGTAATCGAAACCGCGTTTGAAGGTGTCGCCGAACTCGGGACGGCACGGCAGCAGACCGTGATTGGCGCCTTCGAGGCCGACCATAGTCTTGTCCTTTGCCGCAGAGAGATCGTAAGCCGTTTCGAGCATCACCAAGTGCGCCGCGCATGTGCCTGACAGAACCAGAGTTGGAACCCGGATACCCTGCACGTTGCCCTGGGTGCTGTCGGCAGTGCTGCGCCAGACGATACCGACGATATTGTCAACATTCTCGCGGTACTCCGATGTCACGCGCAGACCCTGGAAGGATAGATAGTGCCTAACCGTCACGTTCAACGTCGTCAACGAGAGCATATCTTCTTGATCGGGCAAAGCCAACGGACCATATACCTGCGGAATAATCTGCACCGGCTTCGTTCCATCAGCCTTCAGGAGCATATGCGGCTCATGCGACCTCGACAGCAGCCGCAGATCGGCCAACTCCACTCTTGCCCCGTTGACCTGGACGCTGGCGCCCGCGACGAGGAAGGGCTCATCGTCCTTATAATCACCCGCACCCTTTTCGATCAGAGAGAGCCGGTACTGCGCCTGATCGATCACCAGATTGGCCTTTGCGCCCTGCGCCGAGAAGAAACGGTCCAGGAACTCCTTACTGTAGGTCGCCGACCGCGAAGCGGGGTTGAATCCGTTCTTCGCAGAAAACATGTCCAGGTCGGGGTTCGCTACACGTGGGAAATGCGGGTCGACCGCAGGATTGAGCCCCATCGTCCGCTCCGGGGCGCCGGAGTTCGCATCGATCAACATCAAGCCGTCAGCCTTGGGCAGATTATCCAGGCCCTTGCCGTCACATTTGTCGACCCGTTCCATTCCCTGGCATGCCGCCGGCCCGTTCTCCGCAACATCCTCGTAGGAGGTCAGTTCCGGTCCGCCGGTGCTGTGACCGGTGAGCACGACCTTCTCCACCCCGGGAACGGCCCGTAGCGCTTTGATCGCTGCAGCGAGGGGCTTGATGAACTCGTAGTAGCTGGTCTCCGGACCGTAGTAGTTCACCGTCATCGCCCGGTAGCCGTATTTGGCCAGCGCGAGGGCGGTGAAATAGTTAAAGGTGTTTACATGCTCAGGATGCGTGATGAGGACTCCGATGTGGCTCCTCACCGGATCCAGCGTCACGGGCTCAATCAGAAGCGCGTTGGCGTTATTTGCCAGCTGCACGTATGTCGTCTTTAGCGGGGGACCACCTTCCGGCGTCGGAGAGAACTGGGCACGTACTGGCTGGCAATCTATGACGCAAGCCACAAGTAAAATCCCGAGAACCTTCTTCATCCTCTGCTCCTGTCTTTGAGCCAGATTGAGCGGCGCTGAATGCCCCATTGCTCCTGACAGCATCAAACCGTAGCATAGACACGAGATAATTGTATGCAATTATTTACGCATCAATGTAGACTCTAATATATTGAAAACACAGACTCATGCGAAACGACGAATCAAATGGATATCTAAAGCAACACCCCGACTTGACCACTCCTGACTTTGAGCATGGCAATAATCCGCAGCGTGGCTAGCGATCCGCGTTCTTGGGGGGCGATGAGCCGGTGCTTCGGCGGGATATTTGTCGATTAGGCCGATTCAGAGGTAAGTGAAGGCGAGTGACTGCAAGCCGGCGAGGTGATGTGATGGAAAGCCGTACCACGAAGAAGTCCGGCAATAGGAGCATTCGACCAATCCACCGGGTCATCGGGACGATCATTCTCGTCTTCACGCTGTATTTTGCCGTGACCGGAGCGGTTATCCAATTCGTGGATCTACGCGCCATTCTCTCGCGTGCACCCGCAACCGACCCTGAGATGGAGCAGGTGCGCGAAGGGCTCAACGGGCCGGGCAATTATGTCGTCATCCAAGCAACGGATTATGCAGCGACCCCGTTCCCCGAGAACTTCGACTTTGCATCGGCACTGACTAAGGTGCTGTATGGTGCCCGAACCACCTTAGGAGACTCCACGCCGCTGATGTTTGTCGAGCTGCGCATCCTCGGTGGCAAACCCATCGGCCTTGTTCGTGCTGGGGAGCAGACGCTGAGGTTCGACGCAGTAACCGGAGCGCCCGTGCCCAATCCTCTGCCTCGTCGCCCCACCAATCAGGAGCAGTCGGTTCACTCCACCTTCAAGCTATTGCACACTCTACGAGTAGTGGGGAATTGGATCACCTTCATAAACGCGCTCGTAGCGTTGGGCCTGTTCATGATGATTGTGACGGGCCTAGTACTTTATTTCCAACTACTGCGCGCACGGACCCGGGCTGGCCTAAAGGGCTTTTTCTGGTCCAGTGGCGGAACGTGGCGTTCGCTACATCGGGCTGTTTCCGTAGTTGCGGCGCTTTTTCTCGTTGTAGTCTCGGCCTCCGGTACGATGCTAGCTCTCGACGCCTTCGGTCTAGGTATTTACCAACTCACGCACAAAAATGCGGGCAAGTACGCCCGCTTTCCGATAGGCTCGGTTGGCGATTTTTCCTCGCCGCTTCTTGATAATAAGCTTCCTGACATGCTGCAGAGCACCTTGTCCGCTGGTCACGGAGTAGTCGGCGCCTCGCCGATCAAGGTCGTCCGTCTGCGTTACTTCAATGGCATCCCCCAGGGTGTACTCATCGCCGGCAATGGCGACAACACAGCCCAGCTAGTCTTCAACACTGAGACCGGTAAGCCTATGGGCTTGACTGAGCCGGGCTATCCGAAGACGCATTACCGTTTTGGCTGGCAAGAGCATGAACTCATGAAAAGGATCCATCGTGGCGACGCATTCGGAGTTCCGGGCCGGTTGATGGATCTGTTCGCCGGGCTGTCGTTGATTTACCTATCCATCTCAGGCGGGGTGATGTATGTGCAGCTATGGCGGAGACGCCGCGGTGGGCGTACTGCCTTGTTCTGGATGTAGTGGGCTCAATCCCCGAGGAAAGGCGATGGCCCCTGGCATCTTTAAACCGACCGCAGTTTGCTCCTCCAATAACTCAGCACGATTCCTCTACTTTCGGAGACGTTATCGCGCAGGCCAACCAGCCTCGTCAAATTCAGTCTAAGGGTCAATTTCTAACCTCTTTGGAGGCGGAGCACCATTGCATTCCGTTCGACGTAGCCGAGATCCGGCAACGCCTCCTCTCTTTCCAAATCGAAGAGGTATTTCGAAATGGCTAGACGCCCCGAGGGTGTTGGCCGGCTGGTGGCGGGGATCCACTTGTGCGCGGTTTCTCTTTGTCGGGTAAGTTCGGGAGAAGCCGGCAGATCTCAGCCGGCGGCGTTGAGCGAACTCGCGAGGGACCATGTCATACCCGGACGCCACAGCAATGCGAAGAGGCACTTGACTATCTCATGGGTTCAAAGGAGACAGGTCGTGAAAATCCATTTGTGCTTGGCGTTGTTGGCCGGCGCGATTGTTGTGGACACAACAGCGATGGTTGCCGCCGGGCAGCAGGCAGTTACGATGGGGCACGCCACCGAATTGATCGACAAAACGCTGCCGCCGACGACTACGGCCGCGCTTACCGTGACAAGTCTGTCCTTCAAGAACGGTAGCGACATACCGCATGAGAACACGCAGTATGGCGGGAACATCTTTCCCGGCCTTTCTTGGACCCGGCCCTTCAGGTACCCTCTCTTATGCGGTGATTGTGCAGGGCCAGAGTCTTAGCGATCCGAGCGGCGTAACCAGCATTCACTTGACGTTGTTCAATGTACCTGCGACGGTGACTTCTTTGAAGGCCGGCATGACGCTTCCGCCAGATGGCGCCACCTACGGCCCAAATGTGCATGGACTGAACCAGCCCTACGTAGGACCGCATGTCCACCCCAATTCCAAGAACGGATATCACTTTCAGGTTCTCGCCCTCGACACCGTCCTGCAACTCAAGCCGGATGTGCCATTCGACGCGCTGGTGGCCGCAATGAAAGGACACGTTCTCTCAAGCGGCGAGCTGGTAGGCTTGGCTGCGACCGATCCCAATGCGCCAGCGCCCATGGTCACTGCTCCCAATCCCATCCGCATCGAGACCGGGCTCATCTCCGGGCTTCTTGGCCGTGATCCATCGACTACGGTTTGCAAGGGAATTCCTTATGCTGCCCGCTGTCCTGGAACTTCGGGTGGATCCGGGACAGATCACGCCGGAGGCGCGGCTAAAGAAGAGTTAGCCGCCTTTCACTCGGCTATCGACGGATGATGGGATCGCGCGTCAGGACACCGTCGACGAGACGCCAGATGCCAAGAGAGTTTTCGTCCCGCAGTGCTTCCGGCAAGGCTGTTTGCGGGAAGTTTTGATAGCAGCGTGGGCGAACGAAGCGCAGGATAGCCTGCGTGCCGACACTGGTGAAGCGACTGTCCGAAGTGGCGGGATACGGGCCGCCGTGAACCATGGCGTGCGAGACTTCGACGCCCGTGGGATAACCGTTGAAGAGCAGGCGCCCGACTTTGCGCTCCAGGATTGCGATGAGATCCTGGTTGTTGGCAAGGTCAGCTGCGGTACCGAGAATAGTCGCAGTGAGGTGGCCTTCGAGCGATTCCGCTGTCGCCAGTAACTCTTTGCGGTCATTCCAGTTCACGAGGAGGGTGGAGGGGCCGAAGATCTCTTCCTGTAAGAGCGTGTTATGGCGGAAAGTTGCAATGTCGGTTTGGAAGAGCACGGCATGAGTTCGCGGAGAGACCGCACTGCTTGCGGCAGTGCTATCCACACCGAGTGTGTGACGCTCGGCGAGGCTTTGATTGTAGGCTTCGGCGATGCCGGTGGTAAGCATGGTGAAGCCGTCGCTGGTGCTGGTCAGCAACTGTAGCTCTTCGCGGAAAGCGGCAGCGCCATCGGTTTCAGGAAGGAAGGCGAGGCCCGGCTTGGTGCAGAACTGGCCCGCACCGAGTGTGAACGAGCCATACAGGCCCCTGGCTTTGGATTGGGGATCGTTGGCCAGTGCGCCGCGGAGCACGAAGACTGGATTGATGCTACTCATTTCAGTGAAGCAGGGAATTGGACACTCTCGAGCCGCCGCGAGGTCCATGAGCGCGCGGCCGCCGCGCTTCGATCCTGTAAATGCTACCGATCGGATCAGGGGATGCCTTACCAGCGCTTGGCCGATTGCAAAGCCTTTGTCGTAAAGCATCGAAAACACGCCGGCATCCATGCCCCTCTCCGCGATTGCTTCGGTGATGATCGCGGCCACTAACTCGCTGGTACCCGGGTGCGCGGAGTGCGCTTTGACGATGACAGGATTGCCCGCGGCGAGCGCGGAGGCTGTGTCGCCGCCGGCGACGGAGAATGCCAGCGGGAAGTTGCTGGCACCGAAGATGGCGACCGGGCCGACGGGGAAGAGCATGGAGCGGATGTCGGGCCGAGAGTTAGGTTTCCGGTCGGGCAATGCTGTGTCAATACGCGCATTTTGCCAGGAACCTTCCTCGATGAAGGAGGCGAAGAGACGGAGTTGACCGCAAGTGCGCCCAACCTCTCCCTGTAGCCGCGTTTCGGGGAGGGCGGTTTCTAGCGTGGCGCGCGCGACCAGTTGCGCAGAGGCTACTTCAACGCCCGCGGCGATTGTGCGCAATAAGGCTGCGCGGTCTGCGCCAGAGGATTTGCCGAACGTTTCGAAGGCCTGTGACGCAGCCATGGCGGCAGTGTTCAGTTCTTCGACGCTGGAGGAAGCGTAGAGCGGGTGCATATCCGCACCGTTGGCCGCGTTTCGAGCTGCGAAGCTTTCGCCGTGATCCGAGCCGCGCTTTCCTGCGATAAACGGTAAGCCTGACAATTTCATAACGCCCTCCATGACTAAGCTCGCCGAAGCGAGCAGGCGAACAGATCTTCGTGGCGCAGCACACGCCGCATAATTTGCCGCTCCGTCGCATAAGGCTGCGCAGAGATCTACCGAAGCCTGCAGCGCCGTGGATTCATAAGCTTGCGCGGGGCCGGACGAGGCGGTCACCTTTGAGACCTAGGAGCCAACCGCCGACTCCTCCGCGGACTGCGGTCGCCGTGGAGAACCTACCGCCCGGGGCCTTGGTCACGTACAAGTCCACAAGCAGAGCGGGAATCCCCTGCCACATGCCTGCGAATTCATCGCGTTGAGGCCAAAGCTGCCGAAGCAGGCGAACCACCTACGTCGTTTCATGCTGGTGAGGTTGAGGAACCTATCGAACAGCAAGACATCTATCCTTTCCGCGGGGGTCGGATTGAAGTACGGAGTACTGGATTTTAGCCTGTTCCAGCATGGTAGCAAATTCCGTTGTTGAACCCTATAGAATACTTGAATAGATGCAAGCTTGCATACACGTGTGTGTTATAATGGTTCTCAACGATGAACTTGGTTTAGGGATGAACGACCTATCAGTTCCCCGCAGTTCGGGTCACACCTTTTTCGACAGATCGACATGTGTTCGCTACCGTCGCGCCCACAAACCGGCGGCGAATTCAATTGCGTATACGAGAAATGGACCGTAATAATATGGGAACTGCTAGTGGCCTCAGGACAAAACGTTCTGCAAGAAAAGTCTCCGTCAAAATTCCAAATACATCGGTTTCTGAGAGCATCGTCGACCGTATACATCGCGAACTGCGTGGTAAGGCAGTCACATTTCGCTTTCGTCCCGGTGAACGGCTGAACGAAGTAATTCTTGCCAAAGAACTTGGCGTGAGCCGAACTCCGCTGCGCGAAGCGCTAAACCGGCTGGTCGCTGAGGGGCTTCTTACGTTTTCCGCCAACCAGGGTTTCTTTCGAAAGCCGCTGGATGTGAAAGAGATTTTTGATCTCTATGAGTTTCGTCAACAGATGGAAATGGTCGCTGTCCGGCTGGCGGTGGAACGCGCCAGCGATGATCAACTTCTCGAGCTTGAGAGTTTTGTGCAGAAGAGCGCGAAGGAGCACGGGCCCCACACGCCGGAGGAACTAATTTCACTTGACGAGGAGTTTCACGACCGGCTGATCACCCTCACTGGGAATATCGAGATGAGGAATCGTCTGCGAAACGTGAATGATCGCATACAGTATGTGCGCTGGATAGACATGGACGGTCGCCGTTCAGAGACCCAGACGCAGCATAAGGAGATTGTCTGCAGTCTGCGTGAGCGAAACACAGAAAAATGCATCCGGCTGATGGGTGAACACATTGGACATCGGCTTGACCAGATCATCGACAAGGTTGAGCGGTGCTATGGCCGTATCTATGTGTCCGCGGACCACAGACTTAACGAAATCAGGGAAATGAATTGAAGCGAGAAGTGCACCGGCGCTTGAGTGAACCCTAAGGACGTTTGAAGCCACCATAGAGCCGAGACGATTTTGGCCCGAGCATCAAGTTCACTTGCTATTTACCCTCATTCAATTCGCGTGTCAGTCCAGTACGGGGTCGCCTTGACCCATTGCGTGGGATACCCGGGCATCTCGACAAAATAACTGTAAAGATCGCGAGAGACGGACGCTTCAGCTGCTATCCAGATAAAACCATCTCCAGCTCGCAAACGACACGTCTCCAGCGCAGAACGCAGTGTTGCAGCATTGTCACGAGAGCTTTCGCTGCATAGCAACCAATGGACATTGCACTTGGCAGTCGTTACAAATTCCTGCCGCTCCTCGGAATCCGGGATCAAAGCGAATACATCGACAGGAACACCAGGCCGCATCCTCTCGAGACGACGGCCGATCGAAGGCAGGGCTGTGGCGTCGCCGATAAGCAGATACCAATCGAAGTCGTCCGGTACAACGGCGGAGCCACGTGGGCCGCCGATCTCCAGCCGGTCGCCTGGCTTTGCAGCGTGCGCCCATTCCGTTGCACGTCCCACTTCATGCAGGGCAAAATCAATGGGTGAAAGTGCCGGCTCCAAGATCCCATGCACGGGGAGTGAAATCCCGCGAAATCGGCTTCTCGTCACCGGGTGATGGTAGAAAGATCTTGATGTGATCGTCCGGAGAGGGACTGTCAAAGCCCTGCAACTCATCAGACTGAAAAACGATCCGCAACATCCGCGGGGTGAGGTATTCCTTTGCGGTGACTCGCAAGGTACGCCGAACCACGTCTTTGCGGATTCGCGTGATTTCGTGCTTCTGCATGGGGGTCGCCCTTTTGCATCCGCTGAGAAGGCGATCCGGAATGGAACCCTGCGATGCCCTCCTTCAGTCGATTTGCGAAATCTTACCTGTTATCTGAAAAGTATCGGCGCCAAATCGACCAAAGAGTGGCGCCATACCTTCCACTCGTGCTCACCCGGGTAGGTTTTGAAGACGAAGTTGATATTGCGGCTGCGCAACTGCTCCTGAAGTTCTGTGAGGGAAGGCAGGCGCGGATCCTCTGTCCCGACGGAGAGAAACAGCAAGCGGATCTTCTCATTCGTGGCCGCAGGATTAGCGAAAAAGTCGGGTGCAATATTTTCGAGGACAGCCACCCCGCCGGGCGCACCCGCAATGCTGCGAAAGGCTCCTGAACTCAATATGCCCACTGAAGAGAAGACATCGAGCCGCTTAAGAGCTACGTTCATGGTGATTCCGGCGCCCATGGACAGGCCGGCGAGGGCCCTGTTCTCACGGTCGGGAATGGTGCGAAAGTGTTTGTCCACGAATGGGACCAGGTCGCCGACGATGTCCCTTTCATTCGGCTCGTAACTCACGGTACGCCCGCCCCCCGAACCCACGCCCGGAGGTGGAGCAGTGCGCGGACCGGCCACGTCCAGAGAAGCGATCTCGCCCCAGTAGGCGTTCGGCATTACCACAATCATGGGCTTGGCCTTTCCTTCCGCTATCAAATTGTCCATGATCACGTTGGCGATGCCCATTACCGGCCATGCCTCTTCGTCTCCACCGCTGCCGTGCAGCAGGTATAGCACGGGGTACCTGGTTTCGCTCTCTTCGTACCCGGGCGGCAGGTAGACAAACATTCGGCGCGGAGTCTTCATGGCGGTCGACGGAACCCACATTGCGGTCACGGCTCCATGCGGCACCGGCTGCGGCTGAAACACCGCCGACTGGTCGCCGAGCACCAATAGGGTGTTCATGAAGCCGACACCGTCTCGCGAGACGTTGTAGTTGTTCGGATCCAGCGTCCTGACTCCATCCACAGAAAAGGTGTAGGCCCACAGTTCGGGCTGGAGTGGAGGCGTGGTAACGGACCAGAGACCGGAAGCGTCTTTGGTCATCGGCAGATCGCGGCCACCGGCCCAATTGCCGTCCACCAGGATTGCTGTGGCTTTAGGCGCCAGTAGGCGAAAGGTGACTCGGCCGTCTGCGAGCACTTCCGGAGAGCGGACCTTCGCCGCCCCAGCCGGGCCGGTTCCCACCGAAGTTGCGGTCGACTCCTGTGCAGACAGGGTCATACAAAAGACGACGGGTAGCACCATTGTTTGGATTAGCTTGATGATGAACCTGCTCACCGTGATGTATCAGTAGTTGCTAGGTCTAAGTTAGTGGCTCGCGCCGATCCGTACTTATCTAAATTTTTCTGATCCGTTGTAAGTCCCGTCTCGTTTAGCCCTGCGCCACGGACTCAACGGGAATCGGGCTCGCTTCGCACTTCCAGCCCTGTTGGCGGTGGGTGCCGTCGCAGAACGGGCGATTGGACGAGCGCCCGCAGCGGCACAGCGAGATCGTCGGCTTGCCCGTCAGGTCCCACTCCACGCCGTTCACGTCGACCCGCGCGATTTAAGCCCTCTATGCGCAACGGACCGTTCGGCCGCACCGTAATCCTTACCGACGGCGAGACTGCCGCGCCTGAATCTGCTACTAATTCATCTGCCATGGACTCTGCCTGAATAATAGGCATAATGCCACCGGAATCTATCAGCCAATAATACATCGTAGTAATCCTATGTGTATTGCCAATTGAATACAACGTATCATACATTAACATAAACGCGTGAACGGAGATCTGCGTTTTCTTCCATGTTTCCCGTTCCAAGGAGGTACGACAATTAACAGACGAAGCTTCTTGACCGGCGCAACCGCGCTGGCCGCCGCATCTCACATGCCGAAGGCGTGGGCTTCGCCTTCCCGCTCGCTAGTCTTTCTAGGCACCCGCACCAACGCCCCAGGAAAAGGAATTTACTCCTGTTTTTTCAACGCCAAGACAGGTACGTGCACTTCCGTTTCACTGGCTGCGGAGATGGCAGCGCCCACGGCGTTCGCATTAAGCGCCAATAAGCGATATATGTATTCCGTCAGTGAGGTGGGCAATGACGGCAAAACCGACGGGAGCATCTCTGCTTTTGCGATCGACCACCGTTTGGGCGCGCTCACGTTGCTGAACAAAGTGTCATCAGGCGGTGGCGGTCCGACCTATTTGGCCCTGGACCGCACTGGCAAAACGGCATTGGTCGGGTGCTTCGGGAGTGGACGCACAAACGCCTTCCGTGTGCTGCCCGACGGCAAGCTGGGAGAGCAGACTGCATCCATGACGGACTCCGGCACCGGACCGACCCCCCGGCAGTCCGCGCCCCACGTGCACTGCACGATTTTTTCACCGGACAATCGCAGCGTACTCGCTGCGGACTTTGGCGCCGACCGGATTTTCATCTTCCAATTCGATTCTGCTGCGGGAACCTTGACTCCGCACGACCCTCCTTTCTTTCAGTCTCCAGCCGGTTCAGGGCCGCGCCAGATTGTGTTTCATCCAAACGGCAAGTTTGCGTATTTGATGAGCGAGTTGGTCGGCCGGGTCACGGTATTTGCATGGGGCGCGAAAGAGGGTACGCTGACCGAGGTGCAGACGATTTCCTGTCTCCCAACTGAGAGTTCAGGTGATCGCAGTGGCGCCGGACTGGCGATTCGTCACGATGGGCGGTTCCTCTACACAACCACACGAAGTGACAACTCCATCGAGGTGTTTACCATCGATCCAACAAGAGGAACGCTGGTGATCGGACAGCGAGTGGTCTCCGACGGCAAATTGCCCTGGAGTTGCGCGCTCGATGCAGGGGGCCGCCACCTAATCACAACAAATTTGTCATCTAACTCCGCGTCCATCTACGATATCGATTCCACTACCGGGAACCTCAAGCCGGTCGGCTCCATCCCGGATGTGCCCTCGCCGGTGTGCGCCCTCTTCGTTTCCGTGTAGAGTGAACCGAAACACCCAGCGCCCTGCGGGTAACGCACAGGGCGCCAAGCCGGGAACGCGAGCGATTGCCTGGCTCTCTTACCCAAGCGATGCTGTGGTGTCGTCGAACAATTCGTCGAATGAGAGCCGGCGCGGAATTATCTTCTGCTCAAATGACCATTCCATAGCCATCTCGAGTGCTTTGCGGTTCGCCTCGAGCCCCACGGGAGGAAGCGTGGCTGTCGCCGACTCCGGCGCGAGCTTGCGGCTCTCGACAAGCATTCGGTAGATCTCCTTGACGATGTCGGGATGTTGTTTCGACAGGTCCTCGTGAACCACGAACATATGATTGATGGGGATCACGCCCTCGCGGCGGCACCATTGCTCTGCTGCGGTAAATGGCTCGGGAATGAGGGTCTGCACGCGAGGGTCCTTGGGCATATCGTTGCCCAGGATCGCCGCCGTAAGCTCTCCATCGAGCATCATTTCACCCAGCTTCGCATCGGCAGGCAGGCGCTGGCAGTTGGGCGGATCCGTATATTCAGCCAAGTGCGATTCATCGATAGTGAGCCAGGTAACTTTGTCGAGATCGACACCATGTTCGTGTTGCAAGATCCCTCTCACCCACAATCCCGTGGTCTGAGGATAGGTGCGGACGCCGACTCTCCGCCCTTCGATGTCTTTAGGATCCAGATGTCCCAACTCCTTATTGAATCCGATGCAATGGTGCTGGGTCCTGCCAGATACTGGGATGGGGAGCATCACGAAGGGCTTAGCGAAGGCTTTCGCCTGAAAGTAGGTGACGATCGCGAGTTCGCCCGCGTCGAAACCGCCCTCGCGGATCATGGACTTGAATCCATCGTGAGCGAGCTTCGGTCCACAAAAATCCAAATGTACCTGGCTGGACGAAACGCGCCCATCTTTCATTGCCATTGTGACCGGGGAGTCCGCCAGGTTGGTTCGCAAAGAGGTAACTTGAGAGGATACTGAAGACATTTACTTACTCCTTTTTTTTCAGTGGGGCCGCCAAGGGCTCCCGTGTTGCAAACGCATGTTGCTCAGGTAGGAAGTCACAGGCAGACCTCGATCAGCATCGGGCCCGGTTCCTCGCTCGACTTGACCATGCTTCGATAAAAATCGCCCGCCATTTCGACCCGGACGGACGGGCAGCCCATGCTCTTTCCCATTGCCACCCAGTCGATGCGCGGCTTGTCGATTTCGATCATGGCAGAGGCCCTTGGTCCGGGTTTGCCGAAACCCATGTTGGCGTATTCGTTCTTCAAAATCTGATAGGAGTTGTTGGCGAAGATGATCGTAGTGACATTCAGACTCTCTCGCGCCTGGGTCCAAAGAGATTGAATGGTGTACATCGCACTTCCATCACCCACCATGCAGAATACCCGGCGATCGGGGCAAGCCAGTGCGGCGCCGGTTGCGACTGGAGTTCCAAATCCGATAGAGCCGCCCATATTCTGGAGGACATCGTGCGGACGTGCTCCAGCGGTTAGCCCAAGCGTCTCCCGCCCGGTGGTCAGCGACTCGTCGACCAGGATCGCGTTGTCGGGTAAGGCTGCTGTCAGGGAAAGTGCGATGCTCGTCGGATCGAGCTGGCCATCGGGCACACCCATATCCAATCTCTCCTGCAGAATCGCTTCCGTCTTTTGCGCTCCCAGAACGTCGATCAGCATCTCCAGCCCCGCGACGCAATCTTCGTCTTCCAGGACCAGAGGATGGACTGTGCAATCGGCGGGCTTAAGCAGACTGGGCGAACCGGGGTAGCTGAAGAAGGCGATGGGCTCGCGCGTTTCTACGGTGATGATGTTCTTGAAACCGCTCAGAAACGCCAATGCCGTCGGGACATAGTAGGGAATGCGCTCGAGCGGCGCCCGGCCTGCTCCCCGTTCGATACGGGATGTGAAAAACTGCGTGGCAACGCGGCATCCTGTATGCGCTGCGATGCGGCCGAGTAACTCCACCGCGCGACCGCGTGTGGCTTGGCCGCCGCATATAATCAGAGTAGGGTCGCCGCGACGGAGTATGCCGGCCACCTCTTCGACCCGAGCCATGTCGGGTGCATCGGGACCCTTGGAGCAGGGGCATTCCAGCACCGATTGCGGCTTGGCATGCTCCCCCGCCTGACCCCAGGATGTCTCCCCGGGCAGAATCAGAGTCGCGATTCGGCCTGGTTTAGAGCGTGCCTGAGCCACCGCCGCAGCGGTGTCGCCGGCGAGGGCACACGATGAAGTCGTGCGCCTAACCCAGTGGCTGATAGGGCGCGCCAGCCCATCGATATCCGACATCAAGGGAGGATCGTACTTCAAATGCGCGGTGGCGTGCTCTCCGATTATATTGACGATCCCGGAGCCCGCGCGGCGCGCGTTGTGAAGGTTGGCAAGACCATTCGCCAAGCCGGGCCCGAGATGCAGCAGCGTAGATGCTGGATGGCCGCTCATCCGATACCAACCATCCGCAGCACCCGTCGCGATCCCCTCAAAAAGCACAAGAACGCTGCGCAGGCCGGGATTTTCGAGCGCCGCCAGAAAGTGCATCTCCGACGTGCCCGGATTGGCGAAACATATTTCCACGCCCTCACTAGCCAAAGTAGCGACCAGGCTTTCGGATCCGTTCATTTCAATCCCCCTTTTGATCCAGTTGCGCCTCAATGCTCCCCATGGCCAGACTGTTCCACGCCCGAGTTGACGACTTTTTTTCCGGTAATCTCCCTGGCTTTTTGGATCGCATCGTAAGTGCGAACTGGAGCCGACAACATGAAGCGATAACCGTCCGCCACTACTTTCTCTACATTGCTCGAGGTTACGTGGGGATGGCCGACTGGCACGCCGTATTTCTTGCACGTCTCGACGATGTATTTCATAGCGTCCCTCACCTCAGGGTGGTCATAGTGGCGCGGATGTCCCAGCGCCTGGCTGAGGTCGCCTTCGCCGATCAAGACGCAACCGATACCCTGAACATTCTTGAGGATGTCGTCGAGGTTTTGCACCCCGAGCACGCTCTCGATCATGCTGATGACGAGGAGTTCGCCCTCAGGATTGAGCGGCCAAACATCAGCTTTTTTGTAATATTCGGGCATTGTCAGACCCCAATAGCGGCATGCGGCAGCCGGGCCATCGCCCCGTGCTCCGGCGGGTTCATAACGCTCCGCAGTGCTTTTCCGCGCGTACCTGCAAGCTGACACGGCGTTATATGCCTGTTCGGCAGTACCGATGTGCGGAAAGACGACTCCATAGACACCGCGGTCCAGCGCTTGTTTCGCGAAGGATTGATTCATTTCCACGCCGTTGGAGGGAACTCGGACGATGGGCGTCAACGCAGGTGCGAGCGAGGCGGAGGTCACAATCTGTTTGCGGTTGAGGAGATATTGCAGGGAATCTTGCAATCCCTCAACATCCCAGGGACTATGTTCCATCTCGAAGACGATCCCGTCGTAGGGCGCGGTGCTGAACTCGATCGCGGTTTGACGATCGGCGTGCGCGAACGACGCGAAAGCCGGGCGTCCTTCTTCCCAGGCTCGAATAATATTATTCAAACGATCTATGCTGGCCATGTAAGTGCCCTTCGAAAGAAAAGTGAATCATCCGACTAAAATTGTTGACACAGCGTCTGCAATACTTAATTCATCAACCAGCTAATGGGCGGCCACTGCATGAGGTCGGCGATGTCGAAGCTGGCCTTTTCGAGCGACTTGATGATGTGGACGGCAAGATCCGTGCAAACCAGGCTGCGTGACCTTGTGCTCGGCCGCGTAGACCTTGCGCTGCGGCGGGTGTTGTAGGTCTCTTCGCCAGTGTAGACCGCGACCGACGGCATCATGTCGAGGAAGACTTCCTTCTGGTCTTTGCCGAGAATCACGACGACATCAGGCTTGGCCGCTTCGTAGGCCTTGCGCATTTCGTTGAGCGCGGCGGCGCAGGGCTTTGAACGCGCGGCTTGCTCTTCGATCGTCAGGTGGGCCTCGAAGTTTTCTCCTTGGCGATGGTTCGCCAGTTCAGAAAAGGTCCCAGTGCGGTTGCGATACCACAATTTGCCTTTCGCGCGATCTCTGACGCCGTCTTCGGGCCAGTCCTTAGGCGGCTGTCCGAGCATCCCGCTGTGAGGCACTGCCATTCCGAAAACGATGTCAGCCATAACCGCCCTTTAATTTTGTGATCTCGCTGGGCTGTCCAACGCCTCATCACCAAGTTGATTGCACTGCTCGTCGACATGATTGCATACAAACCATAATACAATGCTTGACTCAAGTCAACATAACATCGTATTGTGCAGTCTGACAATAAATCTTCATCAATACGGGGCACATAACGCAGCAGTTTGGCTCTCCACCTGGAAGGCCACTGTTCCATTGAATGCCAGGGAAGTTATTAACGGAGACATCAGTGAAGAACAAAGTTCGCCTCACCATTGCGGTAGCCGATTATCCGCACACAGCCGCCGTCCGAAATGGATCGATTCCTATCGAAGATGTCGATGCCGAAATGGTGACGGTCCAGCCACAGATCGCTGCTTTCCGGCGCATGGTCAGGCAAGTTGAATTCGACGTGTGCGAACTGGCACCGACGACCTATATCATCGCCCGGGCTTATGGCTCCCCCTTTGTCGCCCTGCCGATTTTCGTGTTGCGTCGGTTTCACCATTCGGGCCTGCTCATCCGCCCCGACGCAGGCATTCGAAAGCCTAAGGATCTCGAAGGCCGAAAGGTCGGCGTGCGCGCTTACTCGGTCACGACCGGCGTCTGGACCAGGGGCATCCTGATAGATGAATTTGGTCTTGATTCTTCGAAGGTCACCTGGGTGGTCGACGATGAGGAACACGTCACCCAACTCAAGTTGCCGTCGAACGTGATTCACACACCGGAAGGGCGGTCGCTGGCGGACATGATGGCGGACGGCGAGCTGGCTGCCGGATTCCATGGCAACGCCGGTGTGGGCCGCTCGGGCTCGCCGACTGGCGGCTGGAAAGAGGTGGAAGCGCACTACCCCGATCTCTTCCCGAACGCTGCGGAGTTGGAGGCTGAGTGGTTCGCTCGCACGGGAATTTATCCCATGCACGGAACGATCGTCGTCAAAGATTCCGTACTCGCCGAACATCCGTGGGTAGCGAAGTCCCTGTTCGACGCTTTTTCGCGTGCGAAGAATGAATGGCTGGCGGGCCTCGACGCTGGCACGCCGAGCAACGCTTCGGACAAGAAATACGCTGAGCTGCGCAAAATCGTGGGGCACGATCCGCTGCCATATGGGATCGATGCCAATCTCGCAACGATCAAGGCGCTCGAGGAGACCGCCTTTACGCAGAGCCTTACGCCTCGGCGAATGTCACTGAATGAGCTGTTCGTCAACCCGGAAACAATTTAGGCAACCTGGAACTACATCACGGAGTAAAGAATGATTATTGACTGTCACGGACATTTCACTACCGTGCCTAAGACGCTTCATGCGTGGCGGCAGAAGCAACTAGCAGCGGTCAACCCTCCCGCGAATCAACCGAATAAGTCGGATTTGGTGATCACTGACGACGAACTTCGGGCTGCCATTGAAGGCGGCCAGCTGAAGCTTCAGAAAGAGCGCGGCGCTGACCTCACCCTGTTTTCGCCGATCGCCGGTCAAATGGGGCACCACCTCGGAAATGAGCAAACCAGCCTGGTCTGGGCTGAACTCTGCAACGATCTGATCTATCGCGTGTGCCAGCTTTTTCCCGACAATTTCGTGGGCGTGTGCCAGCTTCCTCAGTCGCCCGGAGTGCCTCCCGCCAACTGCATTCCCGAGCTGAAGCGGTGCGTGGAGGAGCTCGGGTTTGTGGGGTGCAACCTGAATCCGGATCCGTCGGGTGGCTATTGGACGGACCCCCCGTTGACGGACCATTACTGGTATCCGATCTATGAAGAGATGGTACGGCTTGACGTGCCGGCCATGATCCACGTGAGCGCCTCCTGCAACCCGAACTTTCACGGAACCGGCGCGCACTACATCAATGGCGACACGACTGCCTTTATGCAGTTCCTGATGTCGGACCTGTTCAAGGACTTTCCGACACTGCGATTTGTCATCCCCCATGGCGGCGGGGCGGTGCCGTATCACTGGGGGCGCTATCGCGGCCTTTCGCTCGAACTTAAGCAGCAGCCTCTGGAGCCGCTGCTTCAAAACGTTTCCTTCGACACCTGTGTCTATCATCAACCGGGGATCGAGTTTCTGACTCGAGTCATCCCAGTTGACCATGTTCTGTTCGGGTCCGAGATGATCGGCGCCGTTCGGGGAAATGACCCCAAGACCGGCCAACCTTTCGACGACACGAAGAAGTATGTGGACGCCTGCCCGCACCTGAGCGACGCGGATCAGCACAAGATTTTCGAAGCCAATGCCAGGAGAGTCTATCCTCGCCTCGACGCCTATTTGAAGGCGCGCGGCAAACAGTCCGAAGGCCGTGGTACTTCAACGATGGCGGCGGAACCAGCGATGAACCTATAACGGGGAGAAAGAATGACATCCTTTATCGACATTCATCCACACATCATTGCGGACGATGACGACCGGTATCCGCGCAGCCCGCTTTTCGGCGTCCAGTCGGATTGGTCCCGCGAACGCCCCGTTACCATCGACGGCCTGATCGCCGCAATGGATGAGGCGGGGGTGGCGAAAGCGGCTATTGTCCAATCATCGACATGCTACGGCTATGACAACAGCTATCTGGTCGATTCTATCGCCCGATATCCCAACCGAGTTACGGCAGTCGGTTCTGTCGATGTGTTGCAGCCCGATGCGCCGGAGACTATCCATCACTGGATGGGTAAAGGCGTTACGGGACTGCGGTTGTTCACGGGCGGAAGCACGGCTGCTTTCGATTCGAGTTCGCTCGATGATCCGCGGTCTTTCGCAACGTGGGAGCTTTGTGGGGAAGCTGGGCTCTCGATGAGCCTCCAAACAGACCCATCGGGTCTGGCGCAAGTGGCGGGTCTGGCGAAGCGCTTCCCGAAAGTCCGGATCATTCTCGATCATCTCGGCCGACCAGACGTGACGGATGGGCCACCATACAAGAATGCCTCCAGCCTCTTCGGGCTCGCCCCCTTCGAGAACATCTTCCTCAAAGTGACACCACGCATCTTTGCTGACTCCCGACGCGGGCAGGCAACGCCGGATACGCTTTTTCCCCGCTTGGTAGAGGTCTTCGGTAGTAACCGCATGGCTTGGGGTTCAAACTTCCCCGCATCGGAAGGAGCGCTGCACGCCAATCTGGAGAAGGCAAAGTCTAGCCTTCAGGCGCTCTCTGCTGAAGATCAGGCGTGGATTTTCGGGAAAACCGCCCAGACGCTTTATCCAAAGCTGGCCGATTGAAGCCAGAGCTGCTAGGACTGGCGTTCACTTGACTTAAGTGGCCATCATCTCCCAGGGCGGAACAGACACTAGACTGAGTGAGGCCCCTACATGGTCGCGTCCAATTCAGCTGCCGTAAGGCAATCCGCCGAATCCAAAGATATTAGAACAGTTGGCTGGAAACGGTGGATCACCGTTGGGCTGTTAAGCGTTGGGGCGATTATTGCTTACGTCTCCCGGACAAACATCTCGGCAGCGCTCGCGTATCAGCCATTCATACGGATGTTCCACCTGACAGACATTGATCGGGGAACGCTGAACTCAGCCTTCTTCTGGTCCTATGCGGCTCTTCAGATTCCGACGGGATGGGTGGTGGATCGCTATGGCGTGAAGATACCTTATGCCATCAGCTTCATCATCTGGTGCCTGGCGTCGGCGGCCACTGGCCTGACGCAGACTCTCTCGCAGTTGACAACTCTGCGTGTGATCACGGGCGCCGGAGAAGCAATCGTGACACCCGCGAGCTTCCGCTGGATGAGGCAAAACTTTTCTGAAGAGGAGAGCGGGCTGGCGGTTGGTATTTATATGCTCGGCACCAAGATCGGCCCTGCAATCGGAGCTCCGATCGCCGTCTGGTTGATCTCGGCCTACAACTGGCATCTCATGTTCGTGATCATCGGCCTGATCGGCCTGCTCTGGCTGATCCCGTGGATGCTGATGGTTAAGAATGATAGACCGATCGCGACGCAGGACACACCGGCGAAGCTCCGGGCCAAGCCAGCGGGGGCAGTTCCGTTCCGCAACATTATGGCAAGCCCGGTGATCTGGGGCACCATCATCATCAACTTCTGCTACAACTACTTTGTCTTCTACTGCATGACTTGGATGCCAGCCTACTTTGTCGAGCAGCGCCACGTCTCGCTCACGAAGATGGGCCTATTCTCTTTCTTCAGCTTTGCTGGCATCGCAATCGTCGCAGTGCTCGCTGGGTGGGTTGCCGACCTCATCATCAAGCGCGGGGGGGACCCTGTCTTCGTGCGGAAAGCGTTCATCGTCGCTGGTTTCGCCATCGCCTGCACCGAGCTGATCGGCGTCCGATCCTCATCGGTCCAAGGCGCGCTTTTTTGGGCCATTGTCTCCCTGTCGGGCATAGGCCTGGCCACTGCTAACCACCTGGCACTGTGCCGCATGACATTGATTCCTGCTGCTGCGGTCGGGCTTGTATCGGGGGTGCAGAACGTCTCCACCAGTCTCGCCGGAATCGTGGGCCCCATCCTCTCCGGCTGGCTGAAGCAGACCAGTGGAGGCTACGAGGCTCCCATGATGGCGATCTTCTTTTTCCTGGTGCTCGGCGGGCTAACCTGCATAGTGCTGCTCCGGCCGGAGTGGGCGCCGAAGGTGCCGGTGTCGCCGTGAACGGTTAGTGGTTCCAACGTCACTTGGTCCTAATGAGTTAACCAGGCATTTGAGGGCGGCATGCCCGGCAAGTTGATAACCCACCCTGCCATCATGGATCGTTCAAGCTGTTGGTTGAGGCGGCCGGGGATCCAACGCCCTCACGCGCGGTCTGTTCTTTCTATTGGCGTGCGGGGAGGACTACACGCTGTTGTTATGTAAGCTTTGTGACAATGTCGCCTGGCGGTTTCTGACAAAGATTCGGCCATAGCTTCTCTCCACCTTCTCGATAATCTGATCGAGCCGATGTGAGATGTGATCCGAAAGTAAGCGCTCGCTTTCACTGCGGTCCCGCTTCCGCAGAGCACGGGCGATGTGCTTGTGCTGAGACTGAGTTTCCGAACGCCGCTCCGTCATATCCAGCCATCGTACAAACTGAATCCGCGCATTGATGTTGCGCAGCGAATGTAACATCTGGACATTTCCGGTAAGCTTGATCAGCATCTCGTGAAACTGCTCATCCAGCTTCACCAGGTCATCAATGCTGCGGCTCGGCTCCTCGCGAGCGCTTTCCGCCAAAAATTTTTCGATCTCCGCCAGTTGTTCGTCTGTTGCGCGTTCCACTGCCAATTTGACAGCCGAAACTTCGAGATTCAACCGGAACTCATAAAGGTCGAAAATCTCTTTCACATCCAGCGGCTTTCTGAAAAATCCGTTGTTTGCGGAAAAAGTGAGAAAACCCTCTGTCGAAAGGCGGTTGAGCGCCTCGCGAAGCGGAGTCCTGCTTACTCCAAGTTCTTTGGCAAGAATGGCCTCATTGAGCCGCTCCCCGGGAAGAAAGTGGAAGGTCATTGCCATGCTGCGGAGTTCCGTGTGAAGGCGGTCGACCACGCTCTGCCGCGTTGACTTTTTCGCTACATTCTTCATTGTACTTCTCGGCTTATTCTTCGTTGTACTTCTCGGCTTATTCTTCCTTGTACTTCCAGTCTTATTCACGCCATCAGTATATACGTCCTAAGCTCGCGGCAACGCTGGAAATCGACCGGGGCGCTACACCGCCAGTCCCACTTGGTCCCAAAAGCGTTCAGGGTCGACTCCGCAGTCGCCAAACTACTTCCTCCAAATGCGCCGGGGTGCGTCCTTACCCGATCTGCACCACTGGTCCAGCGCCTTCATTCCACCGGCCGCCAGGGATTGCGCAGATAAGGCGATCCATCGCCGATCAAGACCTCAAGGGGACGAGGAGCCTTGTCGGGGCTTCACCAGGACTCCTGAGTTTGAAAGAAACGCTCCCAGAAGTCCAGCCTGGCTGGTGACGCCACAGGGATCGCACCGAAGTGTGATCGCCGATCTCCATAACTGTCGGAGACTGCGGAGTGTAAGGAATCCAGACAGGGAGCCCTGTCCATTGGGATTCCCGGGCGTCGACCCAGTAGGATGAGATCGTGTCGGCGACCTTCCTATCCTGATCGGTCCAGGGCAGTTCATGAGGTACAAGTTTTTGAACACGAAGAGGATCTCCGATCCGCGGTGAGCATCACCTGGATCGCCGGTCGGCGAGTGGGTCCAGAAATGGGTATAGACCCGATTCGTCGCATGCAGCGTCCACTCAGTACCCCAGAGGTAGGTGGAAACGCGCGAGTTGTCGCATGCAGCTTCGTTGCTCTGCTGGGCAGCCTCGTCGCCGTTGGAGGCTGGATAGAGCTTTAGGAATTCGTCCGCGAGTGGCCCACACTTGCGCTTCGCGGCGCTCTGAAAATTCGGGCGATGCGCATTGGGGCCATAGGTAGCGCCGGTAATCGCGTGCCCGCCGATTTTCGTTCGCGAAAAACTTACTCTTAATCAATACCCACGTACGCAATCCTAAATGTATTGCGCACTGCACATTTTATGGTATACAGTTCGACCATGAACGGAGAGAACTCGAATTTCGTCGTCCATTGCGTTCCGAGGAGGTCCGACAGCCCGACCACACAGCTCAATGCTCGCTCAGGAAGATCTTCTTCGTTGGTCACATCACCGCTTGTCCAAACCCCGAAGATGCAAACCAATTTCGAATGTTTGGAGCTGATAGATGACAGAGCCTGCCTCTAGCGTAAGCAGCCCACGAATGAAGGGCTCCGACATTTTTGTACGGGCATTAGAAAACGAGGGCGTGGAATATGTGTTCGGAGTGCCAGGAGAGGAAAATCTCGATCTGCTCGAATCTTTGCGCACCTCAACTATCAAGCTGATCGTCACGCGGCATGAGCAAGTGGCCGGTTTCATGGCTGCGACCTATGGAAGGCTAACCGGAAAGGCGGGTGTGTGTCTTAGTACGCTCGGCCCCGGCGCCACTAACTTCGTCACGGCAGCTGCCTATGCGTCACTCGGCGGCATGCCTATGTTGATGATCACAGGCCAGAAACCAATTCGCCATAGCAGGCAGGCCCGCTTTCAGATTATCGACGCGGTTGCGATGATGCGACCGCTCACCAAGTCAGCCAAACAAGTCGTTGACGCACGAAATATCGCCACACTCGTGCGGGATGCATTCCGAATAGCGCAAGCAGAGCGACCGGGAGCTGTTCACCTCGAGCTTCCGGAAGATATTGCCGCTCAGGTAACGGAGTATTCCGCAGTTGTACCGGTGAATCCTCCCTATCATGCCGCAGCCTCCCTTGAAGCTATAGAGCGTGCCGCCGCGATGATCGCAATGGCGAAACGCCCGTTAATTGTTCTCGGAGGGGGCGCCAATCGACCTGGGCTGGCGGTGCCACTGTCTGCTGCCATGCATGAGCTATCGATCCCATTCATCAACACACAAATGGGCAAAGGCGCTGTAGCCGGAAACTCCAGCTTGTTCGTTGGCACTGCAGCTCTTTCTGACGGTGACTACGTTCATTTGGCAATCATCCAGTCCGACCTGATCATCGCGGTAGGGCATGACACGGTCGAGAAGCCCCCATTCATCATGCGCGATGGCGGTCCGAAAGTCATTCACATCGATAGCAATCCCGCAGACATTGATCAGATCTATTACCCCCACTTCGAGGTGATTGGCGATATTGGTGACACGATGACCCGTCTCGCCGCAACTCTTCAAGGCAGCCTGTCTCATCACTCGGCCTACTATCGAAGTGTTCAAGAGGTTGTGCACCGACACACGACCGAGGGGATGGAGGACTCCCGCTATCCGCTTGCTCCGCAAAGAATCGTCGCCGATGTACGGAAGGTCATGCCCGACGACGGCATAATCTGCCTCGATAATGGCATGTACAAGATATGGTTCGCCCGCAATTACAGGACTCACATCGCGAACACAATCTTGCTCGACAACGCACTTGCCACTATGGGCGCGGGCCTTCCGTCAGGCATGATGGCGGCGCTCCTCTATCCAGGCAGGCGCGTGATGACCATTTGTGGTGATGGCGGTTTCATGATGAACTCGCAGGACTTGGAAACGGCCATTCGTCTCGACTTAGACCTTGTCATCCTCATCATCGAAGACCACGGCTATGGAATGATTCGCTGGAAGCAGGAGGCGGACGGCTTCGCTGACTTTGGTCTATCGTTCAATAATCCTGATTTCGTGAAATATGCAGAGTCCTATGGGGCAACCGGAGTCTGTGTTCATGCCGCAGACGACCTGGTTAGTGTCCTGGAAGCTGCCTTTGTTGCTGGTGGTGTGCACCTCGTTGTTGTCCCCGTCGACTACTCCGAAAACAAGCGAGTGCTCGTCGACGAGCTGATATCAATGGCTGCGACCACCTAGCGTTCAGCTGCGGGAAGTGCGAGGGTAGTGACAGATGCTGGTAAGGCAACCGTATGACGGCGAAATCATCGAAGAGGTATCAGTTGATGACGCGAACGGTGTGGAGCAGAAACTGGCCAATGCCGTCCAGTGTTTTGCTCATCGCGGTGATTGGCTCCCGCCATTCAAGCGTATCGAGATCCTAAAGCGCCTTGTTCGTCTCGTCGAGCGTGACCAGAATCAGTTATCTCTTCTAATTGCCAGGGAGGGAGGCAAGCCTCTTGCCGATGCGAGGATCGAAGTGACAAGGGCGATTAATGGAATCGAGTGCGCTGCCTCGGAGCTGGGACACCTCGTGGGTTCTGAAATTCCAATGGGTCTTACACCGGCATCTGCGCAACGGTGGGCATTTACCACCAAAGAACCCATAGGGCCCGTGGTAGCAATTTCCGCCTTTAATCATCCGCTAAATCTGATCGTTCATCAGGTCGTCCCCGCAATTGCAGTCGGCTGCCCGGTCATTATCAAACCTGCTGCGGCTACGCCGCTCAGCTGCCTGCGGTTCGTTGATCTGGTCTACGAAGCGACGTTGCCGCCGCCATGGTGCCAGGCGGTGGTTCTGGAAGACAATGCACTCGCAGAACGCATGGCCACGGATGCCAGAGTGGCCTTTCTGAGTTTCATCGGATCGGCTAAGGTTGGCTGGCATCTGCGCACAAAGCTTGCCGCCGGCACAAGATGCGCTCTTGAGCATGGAGGCAGTGCGCCGGTCATTGTCGATCGCTCCGCCGTACTGGAGAGGATCATTGAGCCGCTGGTCAAAGGTGGCTACTACCATGCTGGTCAGGTCTGCGTATCGGTACAGCGCATCTTTGTTCACGATCAAATAAAGGCGGATTTCGTAGATCGTCTAGTCTCGCGCGTGAGTTGCCTGAAAGTGGGTGATCCTACCCGACTGGAAACTGAGGTTGGACCGCTGATTGCTCCTAACGAAGTGAACCGCGTCGACAGATGGGTACTTCAAGCAATTCAGGATGGAGGCGTACTGGCCACGGGAGCTCAGCGCCTCGGCGATCGCACATATCAGCCCACCGTGCTCATTGAGCCGCCTTCTACATCTCAGGTGTCTAAAGATGAAATCTTTGGCCCAGTCACCTGTGTCTATGGTTTTGGAGACCTCGAGGACGCAATCGCACAGGCGAACAGTTTGCCCACTGCGTTTCAAGCGTCAATTTTCAGCGATGACATACACGCCGCGCTCACCGCAGCGACACGCCTTGACGCGTCAGCTGTGATGGTGAACGACCATACCGCCTTCCGGACGGACTGGATGCCCTTCGCAGGGCGACGACAATCTGGACTCGGAACGGGCGGAATACCGTATACAATGCGCGACATGACGCAAGATAAACTCATCCTCTTCAAGACCAGAGCGATCAAGGAGGATGCGCATGAAACTATCAAAGTGTGGAACTGAAGTACCGGGAGTTCTCCCGAGGGAACTCGGGATTGCGTTCACACTCTTTCGTCCGCCTTGCTGATGTGGAAAGCCCTGTCGAGATAGCACCGTTTACGGATCGATATTTAGGCGATTGCATTTTCACACTGAATGCCGGGATGCGCGATGCCGAAATCAAGAAGCTAAGCTGGGCGCCGATCAACCTATAAAGAAATTCCTGGCGGTTGGCCGGGCCAAGACAGAAGGCGGCGAAGGGCGAACTACTCCTTTGAACTCAACCCTCTTCGCCGTGCTGACTTATCACGTCAAGTGGCTCACAACCTCTGGTTTTACTCACTAGCCGGTTCTGCTGCTCCGGAGGAATATGAATCGCTACCGCGTTACCGATCAATCTTTTCGCGTATACAACTCCTGTTGATGTGGAACCTTTGATGGAATTTCAGGCAAGCGGCTCAAGGCGGCAATTTCTCTCCACCGTCGCTATGACATCAGGTGCTGCGATCATGCTGCGTCCACGCTTAGGCTGGGCAGCGGATATAACCGATCCGCGGGTAGCCGACATCGTACTCAAGACTATCGGGATCGACACCCATAATCACATCGACGTTCCCCTTACCGCCGCAGAGATGCCCGGACCGGATATAGACCTGGCTGGTGAGATGAAGCGGTCGGGCCTCGCGGCTATCTGCATGACCTTTGCGACTGACTACCAACCCGGCGATGCCTACGATCGCTTTCTCAAAGGGCTAGCGTCTATGGATCGGCAGTTGGAGCGCAACGGCATGAAGCGTTCCCTCACGCCGGACGACGTCCGCACCGCCCATAAGAATCGCCAGCCGACGGTCATCCAGGCGATCGAAGGTGGCCACTTTCTTCAAGGCCATCTTGAGCGGGTGGAAGAAGCCTACGCGCGGGGTTTGCGGCAGTTGGGGCTGCTTCACGACAGCGATGCCTCTGTGCCGCTCGGCGACGTTTACACCAACCCGCCGCGCTTTGGCGGATTGACCACATTCGGGGCAGCCGTCATCAAGGAATGCAATCGGCTGGGCATTCTCGTCGATCTTGCTCATGCCAATATGCAAACCACGGAAGCCGCGCTCCAGGTTACGACCCGACCGGTCATCATCTCCCATACCGGCCTTGATACACAGTTGGGAAGCAATCCCTCCATGGCGCAGATGATGCGCCCAAGACTCATCAGCAAGGAGCAGGCGAGAGTGGTCGCCAATGCCGGCGGCTTGGTCGGTGTCTGGACGCATCTGGCCGACACCCCGTTGGACTATGCGCGGAATGTCCGAGCACTCGTCGATGTCATCGGGGTCGATCATGTGTGTATCGGCACGGATACCAAGCTCACCCAGCCGAGCCCTCGCCCCGTTGGTTCTGGCCCCGGTGGTCCTCCCTCCGGTGGGTCCGGCCCCGGTCAACAGCATCCCCACGTCGGGGAACGCACCAATCAGGCATGGCAGGATCAGACGACCGGGTTCTACTACGTCGTTGTCGATGCGATGTTAAAAACTGGCTTCACCCCGGATGAGATCGGAAAGTTCGGCGGCGGGAACTTCCTGCGCTTGTTTGGCGAGGCCGTAAAGAAATAGGCTATATGGTTTTGGATCTTGAACCGTGGTGAGATGCCGGTTTCGCGGTAACGGGCACTGAAGAATGACGAGGCCCGATGAACTGATCATGGCCGTCACGCTCTCTCGTTCTCCCATCAGTCCAACCCGCAGAGCGACTTGCGTGTGCTGATGGGCTCCCGGAGCCCATCATTGGGAGTGGCCCATCCCCTAGGGTCCAACACCGCCGAACGCCATCGACTCGACGAAGAGATAAATGTTCACCTGATTGACTGCTCCTCCACCGAACGAAAGCTCTCCGATGAAGCGATCGATGGCACCTTAGGCGTTCGTGTAGCGTTCGCTGTTCGACTTCGAACCCACCAGCGCGTAGTAGGGGATGTACAGGTAGCGAAGCAACGGCAGGACGAAAGCGTGATGAAGTCCTACGTGGGGCCGGCTATGGCGCGAATTGTCGTAGGCCATGAGATGAATGGCTTTCAATTATGACGCTCTCCTCCCTCCAACAAATTTCGCCTTGCGAGGGCCGCCTACTTGCTGGATCAACCCCCATCGCGAAGGTTTCCAAGATCGATGACCAAAACAACCGGAATGAGGCCCTCGTAAGCCAGGCCTAAGGTATCGCAAATCCATATCACTTTCGCGGCTATGGGAAAGATAGCTGGGGATTAAGGGCCGTCGATGGTCCGAATGGACGCTATCACGGATACAAGCCATTTGTGACAGACGACGGAACGACTGCTCCTACGGGAGCAATCGCCCCTTACGCATATACGCCGCGAGTTTCCCCAGCGGCGCTCAAACACTGGTATCGCGATTTGGGCGCACTCCTAGGGGACATGCGCTTTTTGCTGCCGCAAATGTGGAAGCAACCGGTATTTTCTGTCGTAACTGTTCTTTCACTCGCGCAGGGGATCGCGGCCAGCGTAACGCTGTTTAGCGTGATTTATAGGGTCCTACTACGGCCAACGCTTTATCGAGATGCCGATCGCGTGGTGCGCTTCGTCGATCTTAACGATAAAACTGATACTGAATACACGCCGCCATATCGCTTCGAACAAATGAACATTCAGCTTCTGAGCACCGCTGATCGCTACTGGCGCCCTTGGGAAAGGGTTGTATGTCCTTTAGGAGCGGGCCTTCTGTTCGGTGTTTCTCTCAGCGCATCCAGACGGCCACCAATGGAAACATTGCGCATGGGATCAAAGGCCGGGCGGATCAGCTTCTGGTTTTGGCAACCCGAAGGGGAAGACCATCGCCCAAGACCTCGGCGAGACGCGGATAAAGCCCAGCATGGCTCGTCCGGTAAAGCACGAGCAGGCGTTTCGTCATCAGGTGATAGGCCCCGATCGAGTCATGTAAATAAAAGACGCCACGCCCGGGGGGACGCCTGCGTCTCGGGAAGTGCGAAACACGGTTCTTAAAATCACCTGAAGGGTTGCGCGTTGCAGGTGCAAAGCATCCTGCCGCATGCGCTCTTTGACAATAACGCTCTCGGTGAAGTTCCAGCGTTGCGCGTAGGCGGCCAACGCGATCAGAATTCGCGCATTACGCCGCATTCGCCGGATGCCCTCAAGACCGCCAAGACTGCGCCAGATGTCAACTGGCTGCGGGCCGAGCTGATGTGGCGTGGGGTTCAGATACTCGTTCCCTATAGCCGTAACAGCTACCACGGAAATGGGCTGAAGCTTGCCGATTAGATCGTTCCAGTCGCGCCGATATAGATGCCAGGCAGCAACGTGCCGATAGAAATACCGGCTGACGAGAACCGTGACGGGCAACATACATCATTTCCGCAACCGCGACAACGACTCTTCGCTTCTCGAAAGATCGAACTTGACGCGGCGATGCAGGCCAAGCAAATATTGCTCCATTTCCGGCGAGAGCGGGTTCCTATTCCTTTCCGGCTTCCAAAACACCACGGCCCAGTAAATCGCAGCCGCTGTCCACACGGTAATGCGCACATTGTCCAGCGCTGTAAACCATCGGTAGCTGCCGAGAACATTATGGAGCGCGTCCACAAGGACCGCTATCGCCGACCACACAAACAGTCCTTGCCCAAGACCCATCACATGGCTATTCCACTGGAGTCCCAGGCGATTGGCGGCGCCCATCATGGCCGAAAATAACTCAACGATGATGATGCCGGTGAACAGGTTTCCGCGGATTTCCCATACGTCGAGCGAGGAGTTGGCCTCTGGATGCAGCAGGAGTGCCGCACCCGCTGCAACCATAGCACCCAGGAGTCCGGAGACCAGAAATTGTCCACGGGCCTCAGAGAGCCATCGAGTGCCGGGAACGCAGCCGCGCGGACTCAAGAGTCGAAAGTGTCATCGTCATCCTCCTCGCTTTCCTGAGAGAGAACCTCTCCGGTACCCGTTCCAATCAGAATAGAGGGGAGAATCCAGATGCGGAAGCGACGATCCGCCGGATAGTGGACCGCCCTGTGTTCAGCGTCGAACGAGATCATACGCCTCCGTGGATGTTTCCGTAGGCCAACGCTGGTGGCAGTCAGACTTATCAATGAACATCGGCTTGCAAAGCTGCAGGCTGAAATAGAGATCGGGAACATGTTAGTCCCTCATGTGCCTGTCCTCGGCTCCAGCCTTAACCAGTTCCACAACCCTCTATGCAAGTTCATGCTGGACCTTGCGATGGAATGGTTTTGGTGCGAGACGCAGATGTGCGGGTGGCCGATACAGCGTGACCCAAATGTTGAGAGCGAACAGGCTCACAGCCGCTAGTTCGATCACCGCGGAACAGGGCAGAACCTTCCATGCCGGCGTCCAGAGATTGTCATAGGCCAGAGGTTCTGAAGCGACGCGCAGGAAGCATCCGCTATAGAGCAGGAGGAGGGACCAGAACATCAACCGCTTGCTCCAGAGAATGCGCATACCGCAGAAGGCCGGCAGCACACGTTGTCCGATAGCGAAGACCATTCCTGCGACGAACCCGACCGTCAGCGCATGGCGGCTCGCACCCCAGAGCCCGCCTGATTGATCCAGCGGCACCGCGAGAAGCGCGAGCAGACAGGAGAGGATCAACCATGTGTAGGTGAGGCGAACGAAGAGAGCGAAGCTCGGGTGTATATTGAGCAGCTTTGGCGGATTCACAGAACGCTCCCAGACATGCAGCGCATCGACCGAAAGCAGGGCCGCGAAGAGCAAGGCAACGGTGGCCACGGATAACCAACCTGCGAAAGTAGCCACAATACCAACGATGCTGAAGGCGTAAGCAACTAGGAGGCGTCCGTCATCGGTCTTTTTCAATCCCACAAAAACAGGCAGCCAGCGCGCATTAAACCCCCAGATGGTTGGAACCAGAATCCCCCACACGGCCAAAACCACAAACTGCTGATCGAGGACATGTGGCAGTGCCGGCGTGCTGCCAGTCAACGCTTGCCAGAAGAGGGCTCCGCAATTTGCTGCCAGAGTGACCAGGGAGACAAGAGTGGATGCAATAACGATTCGCATCCACCCTTCCGGCTCTTCCGCCTTCTGCGGGCATGAAGATGACCTGTGGCATCTCGTTGGCAATCAGCAGTTGACTGCCGTCTCACCCGGTCTGCGCAGCACATCGCCGTACTTCCAGCTGCTGTCAGGCTCCGGGGATTGCACTACCACGTTCTCGCAGGCGCCGGGCACAAGCTGCAACGTGAGCATCAGCTTCGAGCCGGCCTGGACAGGCACGATCACCGGGACATTCGAAGCGTTCGACAATTCGCTGAATAGCCCAAATGCACTTCAAGTGTCCGCGCTGAGCGGAGTCGGTGTGCAATAATCCACACGCTGGCTTCGGTCGCGATTCCAGCTCTAACCTCTGGCGCTGTGCCCCTCGTGGACAGCGCCACCGCTTTTTGCGATCCGTGATCCACCATTTCTTGCCTTCTGTTGCTCGTTGGCGCATCCAGGTTTGCTTCTGCCTCACCCGATAGTGGTTTCCACAGTTCTGGCAAAGCCAAAATACCGTTCTCCGGGAATTTATTTTGCTCCTCAGTAAGATTGGGATCGAAACGAGGGCCGCACGGCGCTGCCGCTGTAGCGTGGGCAGTTAAACCGATGTTCAAAAGACTTGAAGGGTTAGCTGTTCGCCCGCTCGCAAGCGCTCCGCAAGTAGGATTAGAACACCGGGAATTAACCCGTCTAGCAAGCACGCGCTTTACGGAGACGGGAAAATCGTCACGTGTGTTCTTTGCCATATAGCAAATACATTGATCTCTGAAGCTGCGAAAGTTTTTCATCGCTGCTTTGACTTGGCTAACCCGATAAAATCCATTATCGCGTTAGGCTGGGAACGGTGAATGGTAGCAACATGCCGTTTGCCCCCCCGCCGTTGAATCTTTCTAATTCGTTTCAAGGCGTTAGTTCTGCCTCTTCATGAGCAGTCTTCGCCTTCGCTTCAGTTCGCGAGACACCATTTTAGCCTGCTCAAGAAGGGCTTTCTTCCTTGATTTCGTTGACATCTCTGCGAGTCGCAGAAGCGTGTAGTACATGCTGTGGTGAGCTGCTGTGTCTGCAGGATCAATCTCCGCTGCGCGGTGGTACTTCTCGACCGCTGCTGCATAGTCCTTTGCCGATTTGGTGATTCGCGCCAGGTCAGATAGCGCATGCCCCCAGCTGAGGAACACGCTGTAATAATCGGGATCGCACTTCGCTGCGATGTCGAAGTGGACCAATGACTTCTTGTAGAGCCGCAAGTCCTTACTAATCCTGGCGAGATCGTGAAGTGCCTTGGCGTAGTTGTTGTGAACGATGTGAGGCGTTTCGGTATTCTTGATCGCCTTCTCATAGTGGCGAAACGCTTCCCGCA
>Ga0335073_10001107_pt1 | contig 35776 bp, 30 predicted proteins | sample Lox_Sample_22_FD_207093 | JGI IMG/M metagenome (GOLD analysis project Ga0335073, IMG submission 207093) | Soil microbial communities from Loxahatchee National Wildlife Refuge, Florida, United States - Lox_Sample_2.2 | ecosystem: Environmental > Terrestrial > Soil > Wetlands | place: USA... | reverse complement strand
CGCCGGCAGGAGTTGTTTGCTGCAGGGGTCATCTCCAGAGAAGAGCTCGATCGCTACTCCAGCGACGCTGACGTTGCCAAGGCCAAATATCAGTCGGCAGTCGAACAGCATTCGCTGATCGACGACCAGGCTCGCGAGGAGGACCGTTCACTCGCCGCAGCCGATTTGCAACTGGCCCAAGCTCAGCTCGAGGAAGCCCAGGCGCGTTACGAGAAGACCTTCATTCGTTCGCCCATCGACGGCATCGTCCTTCGCAAGCACCACCGCACGGGGGAGAGCGTTTCAAATTCCTCCACGGTTCCCGATCCGGTCGTGACCGTCGGCGATCGCGAAAGGCTGCGGGTGCGCGTGGATGTTGACGAGACCGACGTAAGCAGAGTCAGCGTTGGGCAGACGGCTTACGTTACCGCCGATGCTTACGGCAAACAGAAATTTTGGGGACGCGTGGTGCGCGTGGGCCAGCAGCTCGGGCCCAAGAACGTCCACACCGACGAACCCACGGAGAAAATCGACACCAAGATTCTGGAAACGCTGGTGGAACTCGAACCGGGAACGCAATTGCCCGATGGTCTACGCGTGGACGCCTATATCGTGCCTGGGAGCGGCGAGGTTGCATCCTCTCAACCGCAGCCCTTCTGACCTAATCAACTAACATGGGCAGCGCGGCCTGCGCCGGTCCCGGAGGAGCCATGACACAAGAAGCGCAAATCATGTGTGGAGTCATTCTCATCACGGTTCCGTCGATTCAGTACGGGGGATACTTTCTCCTGAGTTCCTTGCGTGACCGGACAAGCGGTTACATGGACAACGCTCTGCGGCAGAATTTCTTCCGCGCCGGCCATGCGCACGCGGGCGTCATCGTGATACTTTCGCTGGTTTGCCAGCTGTTAGCTGACGGCGCCACGCTACCCGCGTCGCTGCTCTGGATGACAAGGATTGGCGTTCCTTTGTCGGCAATCCTGATTCCCGCGGGCTTTTTCTTTTCGATGCTCACTCCTTCGTCTGAAAAACCGAACGGGATGGTGTCGCTGATTTATGCCGGCGCGGTTGTGTTGGCTGTATCGGTGGTGACGCTCGGCGTTGGACTTCTGCGAGCTGCAATCCGGTAAAATAAAGGTTTCTAGCGGAAGCCTTGCTCACCTCTTACCAGATCCTGTCGGCTTTGCCCATGGCGGCGTTGACCGCTCCTAGGGGCTTCGGGCAATACCTCCGGCAGCATTTTTTCGATAAGACTTTCCAGGGTCTTTACCATGCCAATGGCTTTGATCTGGCGCTTCTCATTCCGTATTTCGTGGTTCTGATTCTGCTGGCGGGCTACGGAGTGCATCGCTACATTCTGGTTTATCTCTACTACAAGCATAAGGACAAGCGCACCGTTATGCCGCCGGCATTGTTTGCGGAGCTTCCGCGCATCACGGTGCAACTGCCGATTTTCAATGAGCAATACGTGGTCGAGCGCCTGCTGGAAGCCATCTGCAAGCTGCAATATCCGCGCGAGAAACTCGACATTCAGGTGCTCGACGATTCCACTGACGAAACCGTCGAGGTGGCGCGTAATCTCGTGGAGCGGTTTGCGGCATTGGCAAATCCCATTACCTATCACCATCGCACCAACCGTGAAGGCTTTAAGGCTGGAGCTTTGGCCGAAGGGCTGAAGGCGGCAAAGGGAGAATTCGTCGCCATTTTCGATGCCGACTTCACCCCGCCCGAAGATTTCCTGCTGCGGACCATCCATCATTTCAGCGATCCGCAGATCGGCATGGTGCAGACTCGATGGACGCACATCAATCGCAACTATTCTTTCCTGACACAGGTCGAAGCCATCCTGCTGGATGGGCATTTCGTGCTCGAGCATTCGGGCCGCGCGCGAACCGGACTGTTCTTCAATTTCAACGGCACTGCGGGTCTCTGGCGGAGACGAGCCATTGATGAGGCTGGCGGCTGGCAGCACGACACGCTCACGGAAGATACCGATCTCTCCTACCGCGCCCAGCTCAAAGGTTGGAAGTTCATCTACCTGCAGGATGTGGAATGTCCCGCCGAGTTGCCGGTCGAGATGACGGCATTCAAGACGCAGCAGGCTCGCTGGGCCAAAGGACTGATCCAGACCGGCAAGAAAATTTTGCCGCGCGTTCTGCGCAGCGACGCTTCGCTGCACACCAAGATTGAGGCGTGGTATCACCTGACCGCGAACATCAGCTATCCGCTGATGATCGTCCTCTCCACTCTGCTGCTGCCGGCGATGATTATTCGCTTCTATCAGGGGTGGTTTCAGATGTTGTACATCGATCTGCCGCTCTTCATGGCGTCGACGTTTTCCATCTCCAGTTTCTATCTGGTTTCGCAGAAGGAACTTTTCCCGCGCTCCTGGCCGAAAGCGCTTTTGTATCTGCCCTTCCTGATGGCGCTTGGCATCGGATTGACGATCACCAACACCAAAGCGGTGATCGAGGCCCTCATCGGCCGGCAGACCGCCTTTGCCCGCACTCCGAAGTATCGTGTGGAGTCGAAGAAGGATAAAGTCCGAGCCACAAAATATCGCAAGCGGCTGGGCTGGGTGCCGTGGCTCGAGATGCTGATTGGGGCGTACTTCGCCGTCACGGTCTACTACGCGGTGGAAAACGAGAACTTCATTACCGTGCCATTTCTGCTGCTTTTCGTGTTTGGGTACTGGTACACGGGCTTGATGTCGCTGCTGCAGGGGCGCTTCGCCGGTGTTTCTCTCAGTTCAGAACGGCACAGCAAGCCGTTTCCGGTTGGGGTTTAGTTAACAGCTCATCGGCCGTTTCAAGGCCGTAACTTCCCCTCGGTTCGGGCATCTCATCGAACACAGAGGTAAGTGATGAGAACAATTTCAGTTGCGCTTATGTTGCTGGCCATGGTCGGTGCATCCTCGGCCGCAGAAAATCTCCACTTGAATCCCAGGCTCGACTACAGCAGCGATAGCCAGGACGGTCCGCTCATCACCGGCGACCATATGGATGCCGGCTTCGTGACCGGTAAACCCGCTTACGTCATTTTGTATGGCGAAGGTTGCTACAACTCCAAACATCAGGCTCGCCGCACCGTGGACCTGTATGAAAAGTACAAAGGTCGAGTGCAGTTCGTCGTCATCGACCTGGATCATCCGCTTTCCGCCGCCCAGCAGGAACTGGAGAAGAAGTACTATCGTGGCTATATTCCGCACGTGGTGGTGCTCGATGCGGCGGGCAAGCCGCTCTACAATTCTTCCGGGGAAGTGAGCGAGCGCGAGATCTCAAGCCTGCTCGATCAGGCGCTGCGCTAGCAGCTGCTTTTCTTGGCTTGACCGCTCGTTTACAATCCAAACTCGCCAAATTTCTCATCGGCTCCGGTCCCGTTGGCAATTTCCAGCTCTAAGGAGGGCCCGATGCTCCGTTCGCGCAAAATTTCTTCTCTGCTGTGTCTCGTGTGCCTCCCGTGTCTCGCAATTCTGATCAGTTGCGGCGCGCACGATTCCGATGAGTACTATGTTTTTGTCGCGGCGAATATTCAGCTGCCCTATTGGCAGGCGGCCGGCGCAGGCTTTGCAAAAGCCGCTGCGGAGTCGAAGCTAAGGTCTGACTTCGTCGGTCCCAACACGTACGACCCTGAAGCTGAGCGTCAGGCTTTCGACAAAGCCGTGCAGGAAAAAGCAACTGGCATCCTTCTTGCTGTTACCGATCCGGCGGTTCTCAGAAGCAGCATCGACAAGGCGATCGCCGCCGGAATTCCTGTCGTCACCCTGGACTCCGACGCGCCTGAGAGCAAGCGCCTGTTTTTCATCGGCACCAATAACTACCAGGTTGGGGTGACCGGCGGACAACGTCTGGCCAGGGAGCTTAACGGGAAAGGCAACGCGGTGGTCTTCACCATGCCGAGCCAGCCGAACCTGCAGGACCGTCTGCGCGGCTATCGCGATGCTCTCGCCAGCACCGCCGTGAAGATTACCCGCATCGTCGATATTCAGGGTGATCCCCGCATTGCCTTCGACACCACCACCGAAATCATCGGTAAGGAAAAAGACAAGGTCGACGCTTTTGTATGCCTTGAGGCGCAATCCGGCAAGGAAGTCGCCGGAGTGCTCGACAGCTATCATGTCAGCGGCAAGGTCGTGATGGCCATGGATACGGATGCGGAAACGCTGGAGTGGATCAAGAAGGATGGAATCGCCGCCACCATCGCGCAGAAGCCTTACACCATGGCCTTCGTCGGGTTGCAGATGCTCGACAACCTTTATCACCACAAACCTGCCCGCCTCGACACCGACTGGTCGAAGGATAGTTTTGCGCCGATTCCCAGCTTTGTGGATACTGGTTCCGCGCTGATCGACAAGACGAATGTGGACTCTTTCCTGCAGGCCAAGCAAAGCGCCACGGGCGCACAAAAATAGCTTCCCGGCGAACGAGACTGGAAGGAATCTTAACCCTATGAAAATCTCCAACCTGCTCAAATGCAGTCTATGGGCGCTCCTGTCGAGTCTTGTTTTTCTCCTTGCATCGGAACCGAGCGCCGCGCTCGAGCGCCAGGCTAACGCCGACTATCATGCGCGCCGCGAAGCACTCGCCAGAAAGGCGGGCGGGGTGATTGTGCTGTTTGCGCCGCTCGAAAGCGAAGGCCCCAACGATCTCTACGGTTTTCGCCAGGATGACAATTTCTACTATCTTTCCGGTTTCAGCCAGCCCGGTGCAGCCCTTTTGATCGCACCGGGTGCAGAGGCGAAGCCGGATTCGCCTGCCCGTTCCTACACGGAGATTCTCTTTCTCCCTCCGCGTAACTTGTTGGAGGAAAAATGGACCGGCCCCAAGCTTGGCCCCGAAAACCCGGAAGCGCCGGCGATCACGGGCTTTGATCATGTGGAAGACATGGGGAAGCTGCCGGACGACGTGGTCCGGCTGGTTACGGGCGTTCGTCCTCTCATCTATACCGACGTTCCCTCTCCGGACGAAACCTCAGCTTCGGCCGAGCCGCTGGCATTCCTGAGACGCGTGAATCCATTCCTGTCTTTCGCGGATGTCAAGCCGATGCTCTCCTCGCTGCGTACTTACAAAGATGCAGGCGAAGTTGCGCTGATTCGCAAGGCAGTGGACGCTTCGGTGGCCGCCCATTTCGCCGCTTTCAAAGCCGTAAAGCCGGGAGTCACGGAGCGCGAAATCTCCTCCCTGATGCAATATGAGTGGGGCAAGCGCGGTTGCGAACGTCCTGCCTACGCACCTATCGTCGGGTCCGGCTTCGCTTCCACCGTGCTGCACTACTCCGAAGATTCCAACATCATGAAATCGGGCGACGTGGTCGTGATCGACGCTGCCGGCGAATACTCGATGTACGCCGCCGACATTACGCGAACCCTCCCGGTCAACGGACATTTCACCGCCCGGCAGCGTGAGGTTTACGACATTGTTCTGGGCGCGCAGCACGCCGCGGAAGCTGCCTTTCAGTCGGGGAAGTCAACTCTCACGCGCAGCGCGGCCGACTCGCTCTATCAGGTCGCCTACGACTACATCAACACTCACGGCAAAGACCTGCACGGTCAGCCGCTGGGGCAATATTTTATCCATGGGCTTAGTCACTACATCGGGCTTAACGTTCACGATTCCGGCGATTACGGCGTGCCGCTGGGTCCGGGTATGACCTTTACCATCGAGCCGGGAATTTACATCCCTGAAGAAAACCTGGGAGTGCGGGTCGAAGATGACTATTGGGTTAGTCCGGACGGGAAACTCGTGAAGCTGAGTGCAGCATTGCCGTCAGGTGCGGATGAGGTTGAGAAGTTGATGGCAGGGAAGTAAGAAAACCGAGGCCGCTTCTACGAAATATATTCCTTGATGTACTCATCCTGCGTGTGCGCGAGTTCGTGAAGATCTCCGTCGAAAATCACTTTTCCCTCGCGCAAGAAAAGAAAACTCATCGGCACATCGCAATGTTGTCCCTCCGGAAGTGCAACCATTCGGTTGGCTTCCTTGTCGAACTGATGCGTGGCCATCGTAAAGGCATCCTGCAAGCGGTGCGAGACGAGCAGGGAGCTGGTCTTGTACACGTCTCGCTGTTTGACGATCAGTTCGATGATGGTATTGGAAGTCACCGGGTCCAACCCGCCGGTGGGCGAATCATAGAGCAGTAGTTCGGGCTGCGTAATGATCGCCCGCGCAATCGCCACGCGCCGCCGCATTCCTCCGGATAATTCCGAGGGAAACAGGTTGACCGTGTGCTCCAGCTCTACAAAGCGAAGAGCCTCGCGCACCCGGCGGTCAATTTCATCATCGTAAACGCCGTGTTCTTCCATGAGGCGAAAGGCAACATTTTCCGCCACCGTCAGCGAGTCGAACAGAGCGCTTTCCTGGAAAACCATACCGACTTTTTCGCGCAGCCCAAACAACTCTTCTTCACGCTCCGCGGTCACATCCTGGCCAAGCACGGTGATGCGTCCCGCGTCCGGTTTCAACAGCCCCAGCGACAACTTGAGACTCAGGCTCTTTCCGGACCCCGCGACTCCGAATAGCGCCTTGGTTTCGCCACGGGCCAGACGGAATGAAACTCCGCGCAGCACTTCGTTGTTGCCAAAGGCCAGCGCCACATCATTAAAGACGAGAGCCGGCGCGGACGGATCGCTCACTGCCGCGAGAGGAGAATCGAGTGGCAAGGTGGGAGCAGACATCATCAGTGATAAGAAAGCACAGCCATCAACAGGCGCGTCACTACCAGATCAACCGCAAGAATGAGTACCGAAGAGGCGACCACCGCCTGCGTGGTAGCGCGGCCTACGCCCTGCGTTCCACCGCGCGCGTTCAGCCCATAAAAACAGCCAATGGTCGCGATGATAAAGCCGAACATCACAGGCTTGCTCAATCCCATGAAGATGTCCTGAAAGACCAGCGTCTGCCAGGCGTTGCTCCAGTACTGGCGGGCATCCAGGCGCAGCAGCACTTTGGCGATGGCCAGGCCGCCCACGAGGCCGACGAGATCGGAGATGATCGTCAGGAAAAAAAGCATGAACACGGTAGCCACCATACGGGGTGTGACCAGCTTCTTCATCGGATCGGTGCCCAGAGCGCGCATGGCGTCGATTTGCTCGGTCACGACCATTGAGCCCAGTTCGCTGGCCATACCGGAGGCATTGCGTCCTGCTACCATCAGCCCCGTCAACACCGGACCCAGCTCGCGCACCATCGAAGTGGAAACCAGCTGCCCCACCAGCGTGATGGATCCAAACCGCTCCAGGGTGTTCGATGTTTGCAGAGCCAGCACAGCACCTGTGAAAAAACCCGTGAGCACGACAATGGGCAAAGATCCCACGCCGATCAGGTCGGCTTGCTGTACCATGTCGGCAAGGTAGAGGGGTTTCTGGAAAAGATTCGCTAACGAGCGCAGACAAAGAAACGTATAGTCCTGAACCGACCTGACTTTTTCTTTCGCGAGTTCTGTGGGCGACATCAGTTCCATGCGATTTGCTGCCCGAGCGTCTTCAGGGAACTATAGCAGAGAAGTTGGCCCGGACCGGAGACTGACCGGAGATTTGCGAGGGGAAAAACCGCAGTTTCTATCCCCGCCCTTTCTTTTTGATTTCGATGTTCAGGCGGCGAATCTTCTGGTTCAGAGTAGAGAGCGGCACTTTGAAGCGCTCGGCGGCTTCGGTCTGGTTCCAGTTACATTTCTCCAGCATGTCGTGAATGACGCGCCGCTCCACGTCTTCGACGATTTCGAACAACGAGGCCTCGGAGTGAGCATCGTGGAGCGATAGCGAAGAGCCGCGGCCCAGCAGCGAATCCGGGAGTAGTTCGAGGTTGATCTCGTCTCCGGAGGAGAGCACAACCGCCCGCTCGATCACGTTCTCCAGTTCGCGCACGTTGCCCGGCCAGGAATAGGCCATGAGCGGGCGCAGCGCCTCGGGGGAGATGCGCCGCACGGGACGATCATTTTCCTCGGCATACTTTCTCAGGAAGTATTCGACCAGCAGGGGGATGTCTTCTTTGCGCTGGCGCAAAGGAGGAAGTTCAATGCTGATGACGTTCAAGCGGTAGAAGAGATCCTCGCGGAAACGGCCCTCCCGCACCATCTGGCGGAGATCAACATTGGTGGCGGCGATGATGCGTACATCTACCTGAACCTCCTGCACGCCGCCCAGATGCATGAACTTGCGATCCTGCAGCACACGCAGAATCTTGGCCTGGGTCTCCAGGCCCATGGTGGCAATTTCGTCCAGAAACAGCGTGCCCTTGTCGGCAACTTCAAAAAGGCCTTTCTTGGAGGCGATGGCGCTGGTAAAGGCGCCCTTTACGTGGCCGAACAGCGTCGATTCCAGAAGATCGGCGGGCATGGAACCGGTATTGACGGGCACGAAGGGCCGGTCGCGCCGCGGTGAATTCAAGTGAATCGCCTTGGCGATGATCTCCTTGCCGGTCCCGCTTTCCCCTTGCAACAGAACCGTGGAACGGCTGCTGGCCACCTGCGCGACCAGGTCGAAAATCTTCAGCATGGGCTCGCTTTTGCCCACAATGTGCTCGAAGTTGTAACGCTGCTTCAGGGCTCGTTTCAGCTGAACGTTTTCTTCCGCCACTCTGCGCCAGCCCACCGCAGCGCGCACGTCGGCGACTAGTTTTTCGTTGTCCCACGGTTTCTGCACAAAGTTGACCGCGCCAGACTGCATGGCACGTACAGCGTTTTCCACAGTGCCGTAAGCCGTAATCATGATCACCGGAAGCTGGGCGTCATGCGCTCGGATTTCGGCAAGAATATCCATGCCGTCGCGCCCAGGCAGAGTAAGGTCGAGCAAAATCAGGTCGAAGGGGTGCTCGCCTATGCGTTGCAGGCCTTCTTCGCCGCTCGCCGCGGTCTCCACCACGAAACCTTCCAGTTCAAGCAGCGTCTGCAAGGACTCGCGAATTTCGGCTTCATCGTCAACGATGAGCACCGCGCCCGAAGGACCCGGGCTGCCACTCAGCGAATTGCGCGCAATCACAGCCGCTTCAGACATGAACTGCCTTCCTGCTCAGGGGGAAATCGAGCGTGAACGTTGTGCCTTCGCCCGGCCGGCTGTCCACGCGAATCTTGCCCGCATGTTCTTGGATGATGCCGTACGTCACGGAGAGGCCCAGGCCGGTGCCGCGAGGCTGGCCTTCCCGCGGGGAATTCTTGGTAGTAAAGAATGGGTCGTAAATGCGCTGGACATGCTCCGGCGCTATGCCCGTTCCCGTATCGGAGATGCATACGCTGACCCCTTCCCCATTGAGAGTGGCTATGCTCAGCGTGCCGCCTCCGGGCATGGCATCCTTGGCGTTGAGAAATAGATTCAGAAACACCTGTTGCAGGCGGCCGGGATTGCCCTGGATTGCGGGCAGCTTCGGGGAACACTCGCTGCGTACTTCAACCTTGGCCGTCTTGAACTGATGCTCCAGCAAGGCCAGCGTATCGGCAATAATCCTGTTGACGTCGACTTCCCGGAATTCGCTCCCGCTGGTGCGCGAAAAATTCAGCAGGTTGTTGACGATCTCCGAGGCTCGGAAGGTCTGCCGCGTGATTTTTTCCAGCAGGCCGGATTTCTGTGGATCAGCCGCCAGTTGCTTGGCCAGCATCTGGGTGTAGGAAGAGATGACCGCCAGAGGCGTGTTGACTTCATGGGCGACGCCTGCCGCCAACAAACCGATTGATGAAAGTTTATCGGCCTGCGAGAGCTGGGCCTCAAGCTCGATTCGCTCAGTGATGTCGTCCATGATGACCAGCCGGCCGACCACCTGAAACTTGCGCGTGACTAGCGGCGCAATGGCCACGTTTACCGTGCGAGTCTCGCCCGCAGGAGTCTGCAGCCGGAATTTATAAAGATTGTGGATGCCCGGGCTTAGCCGCACCCGGGAAAACTCCTCCACGAACTCTGGGGGAAAGATCGTCTTCAGCGGCTGAGTGAGGGCCTGCCAGCGCGGCAGGGCATACATCACTTCCATCTGTGCGTTCCAGCTCTCAATGCGGTCCTCCATATCGAGGGCCATGACGCCCACATTGATCGACTCGACGATGTTTTCATTGAAGTCTTTCAGCCGTTCGTACTCAGCCACCTTCTGCTGCAACGAGGTATAGAGCTGGCCATTCTGAATGGCAATGCCCAGGTAGCCGCCCAAAGTTTCGAGCAACTCGACGTCTTCGCTCGAGAGAAAATCGCCCTGGGTGGTTTTGCCCAGGCCAAGCACTGCGACCGCCTTTTGTTGCGCGCGGCAGGGAATGTAGTAATTCAGGTCGAGCCTGGCGATGGCTTCCTGCGCGCTGGGAGTTTCGCGCGGCACTTGGTGTGTGTTCTCAAAGAAGAGGTGACCGGCATGTTCAGGCCGGGGCGCAGCAAGAAACGACAGATCGAGATTTCCGGGGGTCACGCCGTAACACTTCGCGGGAACAAACCGCCCGGCCTCTTCTGCGGTGTTGAGAAAAATCACCATGCGGTCCACGGCCAGCGTGTGCGAAAGCCGGTCCATTACCGAGGAAAGCAGCGCGTTCAGATCGGTTTCCGAGCTCAGCTCGCGTCCAAATTCCAGCAGCGTGCGCCGGTAGTCGTAGCGTGTGCGATAGAAGTATTGATCGACGCGGTCCTGAATCCATTTGCGTACGGGATCGAACAAAAGTGCAGTGACGACCACGGCCAGAATCAAACCCGCCGGGCCGCTGCCGGGCTGCCGCATGTGCACCAGTTCGGCCACTCCCGCAACCAATGCGAAATACATGCCGATCACAATGGCGGCGGCGAGCGTGTAGACCACGCCGCGCTTGAAGATCAGATCGACATCCATCAGGCGGTAGCGGAAGATGGCATAGCCGAAGGTGAGCGGCAGAAGTCCCAGCGACAGCACGGAGACCTTCATTCCCGCGCCCGGCAACCAACCCATCAGATAGGGAAATACATAAAGCGCTGTATAAGGAATGATGGCCAGAATGGTGCCACGCGTGACCCATTTCAACTGCTGGCGCAAAATCGTGGTTCCAGCGCGGCGATAGTTGTCCCAGAGAATCCAGGCGGAGGCCAGAAAAAGAATCGCGCCGTAGGCCATTTCCTGCCGGTCAATGTCCCACCGCAGATGCTCGCTGGCTTGCACCAGCTGCAAGGCAACGATGTGCCGGCCCAGCAACAGCGCCCCGGGCAAGTATGCCAGGGCCAGCAGCCACGGGTGCCTGCGCACGATCTGCCGCTTCTCAGGAAACGTCAGAACGAAATGCAAAAACAGCGCCGGCTGCAATACCCAGGCGACGATGTTGCTCCAGTAGATGATCCAGTCGAAGTCATTCAACTTCCCGGTGTATTTGAACGAGTAGGCGACGAACGAAACCAGGCAGAAAATATAGAAATGCGTCGAGCCCGGTGCCGTCCAGCGGCGCAGCAAAACATAAAGGCCAATGCCCAGGTAAATCAGGGCGATGAGGCGGAGCCAATTGTTCAGGGAACGATCCGCGGGAACGAGAATGACGCTGGAATCGAGCGGAACGTCCTGTCTTTGCAGAGAATAGGTTGCTTTGGACCAAACGCCGGCGCGGTAGAGTTCACGTTCCAGGCCGGGCATCTTGCTTACATCTTCGCCGTTCACTGAAACCAGCTGGTCGCCGGGCTTAATGCCCGCTTTCGCTCCCGGACCGTTTGGTTCGATCCGCTCGGCTATGAGGTGGCCGCCGTGCTCGACCCACCACACGCCGTCATAAGGAACCGCAAACTTTTGTTCGGCCTGGTAGTTGAATCCTGCGAAAACCACCGCGGCAACGGTCAAAAGGAACAGCAGGACGGCGACAAAACGGGCTTGGCTTTCCCGGTTCATGGGTTTCGGCAGCGGCCCCGAACCCCGAGGGGGCTGGAGAGGGGCTGGATCTAACCCCCGCCGATCTTCGACAAGCAACTTCGCTGCCATGTTATTCCCACGGCCGACATAGCTAAGATGCAGCAAACAGGCCAGCTTTCGAGATTATAGATGGCACCTTCCACATTGGATACGCATTTTTGGAGGTTTCTGTGGGATTCAGTATCTGCTTCTGACTGAAATACTTGGAGCTACAGGAAACAAGACTTAAACCCGGTCCGCTGACGAATTTCGACATCCAGATTTGCGGACCAGCCTTTCAAGCCTCAACCTGCCTTGCGTTGGCCGTTGTTTTCGGTCCCTGAACCGTCTTCGTCCCAATCGAAGGACAGTGCTCGCGCCGTGGTTTCGATCGGCTCCAGTTCGGGAATGTCTTCGGCTACCGAAGCGCCCAATTCAGCAAACTTGCGCGCCGAGACCAGCACCCGATTTTCCAGAGAGCCGATGGCCTGGTTGTAAGCCTCTACGGCGCGGTCGAGGCTGCTGCCCACCCCGGTGATGTGTCCCGCGAGCTTCCGCAAACGCTCGTGCAGTTCCTTGCCCAGCGCGCTGATCTGCTGGGCGTTCCGCGCCAGCTTTTCCTGATTCCAGCCATAGGCGACCGCTTTCAGCAGCGCGATTAGCGTTGTGGGGGATGCGGGAATCACCCGCTGCAGCACGCCCTGCTCAATCAGGCCGGGATCCTGCTCCAGCGCCGCGCTGAAAAAAGTTTCGCCCGGAAGAAACATCACCACAAACTCCGGCGTGGCCTCGAACTGCTCCCAATAACTTTTTCCGCTGAGGCGAGCCATGTGGTCACGGACCTGCCGCGCGTGATTGGCCAGGCAGTTCTGCCGCGTAGCCTCGTCCTCGGTTTCGAACGCTTCCAGAAAGGCCTGCAGCGGGGTCTTCGCATCGACCACCACATTCTTTCCGCCCGGCAGTTTCACCACCAGGTCCGGCCGAAAGCGTCCGCCCTCGGTAGAGACCGTTTCCTGCTCGGCAAAATCGCAGTAGGGCAACATGCCGGCGATCTCGACCACGCGGCGCAATTGGATTTCGCCCCAGCGTCCGCGCACGTTCGGCGTGCGCAATGCCCGCACCAGATTGCCGGTTTCCGACTGCAGGTCCTTTTGTGTGGCGATCAGCGATTGCACCTGCGCCTTGAGTTCGCCGTAAGCTTGGCCGCGGGTTATCTCGATCTGCTGGATCTGCGCGTCGACTTTCTTGAGCGACTCGCTCACCGGCCCGACCAGATCGGCCACAGCCTGCTGCCGGGCCTCGAGGTCGCCCTTGGCCTGCACCTGAAAACGCTTCAGCGTTTCTTCGGCGATCTGCAGAAACGAGAGATTGTTGTTTTTCAGCGCGTCGGAAGCCATAGCCTTGAAGGCATTCTGCAGGTTGTCTCCGGCGCGGGTGATCAATTCCACCTTTTCGTTGCTGGCCTTTCGTTCCGCTTCCAGAGCGGATTCTAACCGGGCGCGGGCGGCAATCAACCCTCCCTGCACCTGCAAAAGCCGCGCCAGTTCTGCCTTTTGGCCCGCTAATTCCTTTTCCATCAAAGACAAGCGCGCGCTTAGCGCGGCCGACCGTGAGCGCAGCGCCAGCCAAGCAATCACACTTCCAAACAGCAGGCCAATGACCCCACTGGTCACCAGTTCCATAGACGCAGGTAACTTCTCTCGCTGGAATTCACCTTCTAGCGTAGCACCAGCGGCAAGTTTGACGCTCTCACGATCTGCTCGCGTAGGCCGCACGCATGCTCAGAACCATCAGAATCGCTTTGGCGCTCGTACTCGGCATAAGCGCTGCCCCGGTTCCCCGATCCGCACCCTCGGCGGCATTTGCCGGAGCATCGGCAAATGCCGCAGAAAAACCTGTGCCGCAGGCAAGTTTGAAACCTGCAGCCGCGGCCGCTCCCGACACTCCGCAAGGCGATTACGATTCCGCCGCCGAGCGGCAGCTTCTGGAATTGGCCAATCAGGCTCGCGCCCAGGCCGGCGCGCCGGCTCTCGCCCTCGATCCCGGACTCTCTCGCGCGGCCCGCGCCCATGCGCAGGAGATGTTCGCGGCGGGGGAACTCTCGCATCAGTTTGATGGCGAACCTTCCTTGCCGCAACGCCTGGCCGCCGCCAGCAAACTGCAGCTTGACCAGGAGGGAGAGAACGTTGCCCTTGATTTCGACGCCGCAGGAGCGCAGCAGCACCTCATGCTTTCCCCTCCGCATCGCGCCAACCTGCTCAACCCGGCCTACAACGTGGTCGGGTTGGGCGTGGTGCGCAGCGGAGATCGGTTGTACGTAGTCCAGGACTTCGGCCATGCCCTCCCCAATTATTCGCCTGCCGAAGTCAAGGACCGGATTGCCGCCTCGGTGGCGCAACTGCGCCACCGGGCCGGCCAGCCGGATTTGCCGCGCCGCGATCTGCTCACCGCCGACGATGCCGCCTGCTCCATGGCCAAAGCCGACAAGCTCCAGACCTTCGCCATTCACCAGCTCGCGCAACGCTACACCGTCCTGACCTATACCAGCCTGCATCCGGAAACTCTGCCCGCGAGCGGCGAGCGGGCGGTCGCAAGCCGCAGCTTGCACAGTTTCTCGGTCGGCGCCTGTTATGGCCGAACCGACACTTACCCTACCGGCGTGTATTGGATCGCGCTGACGCTGGAGTAGGTGATGTAGCGGCCGTACCAGGAACGGATACGCTCAAGCGTTCGCTCGAAGGTCTCTTTCGCTGCCCGGGAATCGCGCAGCGGCATGCGGCGATAGCAACGAAAGGTGATGAAATGCAGGCAGCGCTGGTCTTGAAAGCGGACTGGTTTGACGTGCATTCGTGCCGATTGTAGTCTGCCGCAGAGGCCCACCCTGTCGCAAAGAGCGCGACAAGGGTGGGGCGACCCCAACTTGGGAATCTGCGAAAGCTTGGGCCAGCCCCCGAGACACCGCTACTACGAAAGCACAAGCGATGCAGCAGATCCAGAGAGTCGAGGGAAACATGGGGAGCGTTCAGGGACGAGTAACCATTCTGACCAACGAAGGAATTGTCAAACACTGAGCGAGGTTACCTTGTATGGGGCTGGATGCCGCAGTTTACAAACGACTGGAGGAGCTGCCGTTTACAAAGGAGGATCTACGTTTTGTTGCGGTCGATCCGAGAACCGGACAGGTGGACTTTGAAGACGCCGCGCTGTTTAGGGCTTGGAGTGACAAAGTCAAGGTCGTCGAAAAGCGCATCGGTAATATCGCCCTGGTGAGCCTCTTGAGAGCTGAAATGGAGAAGATTCTCGGGGCGCAGAGCTCAGGAACCCTTCTAATCAGGAAAGTCTTGTATAGCGGAACCCACTCGGGCGACATCATTTCCAAGGAGGATCTGAGTTCGTTGAAGCACGAGATTGCGTCGGTGAGAAAGACAACGGGACAACAGCTATCTCCTGAGGTCGAAAGTTTCCTGGCTGACATGGAGGAACTGATCGCAGCATCAGAGCGACACGGGAATCCCATTGTTTTCGTGTGACCCACGACTACGATGCAGACCGCTATCACTACGGTGCGATCCGGCGCGTGTCCGTTTAGCGTAGCGTCTTGGAACCGTTACAAGTTCACCGGCAAAGAACGGGACAGCGAGAGTGGGCTGGATAACTTCGGGAAACGCTACAACGCTTCCAGCATGGGCAGGTTTATGACGCCGGACGCGTTCTACAAAGACTCCTATGTTGGCGATCCTCAGAGTTGGAACGAATATGCTTACGCGCGCAACAATCCGCTGCGGTATGTGGACCCGACGGGCGAGAACGCTACTGTTTCGCAGAGTTGCTCGACGGATGCGAACAATCACACGACTTGTAACGTGAATGTCTCAGCGAGCATCTCGATTTATGCGCAGCAGGGCAGCAACTTGAGCAACCAGCAGCTGCAGCAGGCTGCCAGCACGATCCAAAGCTCGATTCAGAACGCTTGGAGCGGTTCGTTCACGCAGGATGGCGTCACGTACAACGTCTCGACTCAGGTCAGCGTTTCGGTTGCATCAAGCCAAGACGCCGCGATGAGTTCAGGGGCGCAGAATGTGATCGGCATAAGCAATGGAAATGCAAGCGGGGGCTGGCCCACCCTTTCCAATCATCTCGCTGGGACGGGTGGCGCGCCCTTTCCTTTTGTCCCGGTTCACCACGACTGAGGGTGCCCCGTCCTTGCGTTTTTTGCAAGGGCGGGGAACCGCGGACCTATAGTCCCGCTCGCTTGCGGGTTGAGGTTCTTGCTTCCCACCCTTTCGCACAGAACGCGAAAGGATGGGGCACCCGGCTTTTGTGACACACGGGTTCTTGTACCACGGAGTAGGAGGAGCAGCACTGATGGTCGCCCCGTTGTTTGCGGCAGCTAAATTCTCTTGCGAAAAACCCCTTTGCGCCGCCACCAAGAATAAAGCACGACGAAGAAAACCGCGCTAATGATAAGCGCAGTGTACTCTGCAATCCCATGAGTGTGTGGAACGATCAAGACTGCGATGATAAGGATAATCCCCTCCACCACCTTGAATCGGTCCACCATTTGCAAGAAACTGTTCATTGCTGATTGCCCTCCGAATCTTTCAGCTAAAAACAGTTTTGTACAACCTGCGCCACTGCCTTTGCTTCAGAAACGCTACCGGACATGATATCCCCGAAGTTGGCAACAACAAAGACTCCTTCGGCTGTCAGTGTTCCTCCGATTGCTCCGACGGCACAGTCGCCGACTGCCAGAGGAGTCCCTACTACTGGAAACAGTTCCTCTGTACCCAGAAACCCGACCGCGCAGCCGATACCTGCGCCAGCGCCCAGCTCTTTAAGGTTCATCCTAGCCAGTGCGCTCCCTTGCTTGTCTATGGCCGCAAGGTTCGCCTTGGCAGCAGCGCACTTCTGCTGTTTGGTCGGTGGTGACTTTGGAGTTTGCGGCTGTCCGTTGTTTGCGGCTCCCCCTTGACCGTCTGTGTCCCACATACCTACAGACCCGATAGTTCCCCAATACCAGCCCAAGTCCACAATCTGGGTTTGGATGTATCCCCCAGGAATCGGGGTGGTACCGGGATTGGGAGAACGAAAATGGGGTCAGTCCCGACTGTCCCGATTTTCCCTTCTCGTTCCGAGTCTCGACGCGCGTGCTACCCTTGGCTCGTTAGCCATGGAACCGGCGCACCCACTCCGCATCGGCACGGCTGGCTGGTCTTACAAAGACTGGGAGGGAATTTTTTATCCGCCCGGAATGCAGCGCCGCAAGCTGCATCCGCTGGAATATCTGGCGCGCTTCTTCGATACCACCGAAATCAACACGTCGTTTTACGCGCCGCTGAAGCCGGAACTGGCCAAGCTATGGTGCCGCAAGGTCTCTGCAGTTAATCCGCGATTCGTTTTCACCGCCAAGCTCTATCGCGCGTTTACACACTCGCCGATCGCTGTGATGGAACCGACTTCAGCCGCGACCATCCGGCCTACCGACCAGGATGAAGCCCGCACCCGCGAAGGCCTCAACAGTCTGGCCGGCGAAGGAAAACTGGGGGCGCTCCTGATTCAATTTCCCGTGTCATTCAAAAACACCTCGCTCAACCGCGAATATCTTGACCGCTTGCTGCGGCAGTTCATCGAGTACCCGCGCGTGGTCGAGGTGCGCGACTCCAGCTGGAACAACGCCGAAACCCTCGCGGCTTTCTCGCAGAAAAACGTCGCCTTCTGCAACATCGATCAGCCCGTGTTGGGAAAGTCGCTGGCGCCGACCGAGCACGTGACTGCGCCCATCGCTTACATTCGCCTGCACGGACGCAACTACGATCAGTGGTTTGATTCCGACAATCGCAACGACCGCTACAACTATCTCTATAGCGAGAAGGAACTCGCCGACTGGAAGGAGCGAATTGAAAACGTGTCCGCGAGGGCGCAAACCACCTACGTGATCACCAACAACCACTTCGAGGGCAAGGCAGGAGTGAACGCCCTGGAGTTGAAAGCGATTCTCAGCCGCAAGCGGGTGCCTGCGCCGCCTACGCTGATTCAGAAGTATCCGGAACTGCGGAGGTTTGCTGATCCAGCGGAAGATTCGGGCGAAGCGAGTTCGGATCCGCAGCTTCCATTGTTGGCGTAGGTAGTCTTACACTCCCGCCGCTGCGTGGTCGGCCAGGCGGCGCTTGTTGTAGCGCAGAGCAACGTTCATGTAAACGTCGCCGAGAGAAGTTTCAAAGCAGATGATGAGGGCTTCGACGTCCTCGCTGGTTTTGTCGCCTTCTTCGGCGGTAACCAGAACGGGTGGATGGACGCGGAAGTGAAATCCCTGGTCGTTGAGCGCGGAAATGGCGTTGCCGACGACCTGGTTGGCCAGTTCAAAGATGGTTTCTTTCACCAGAGAATCGGATTCAGGAAGCTGCGAGCCGGCGTAGTGGCTGGCCACCCGGACAGCCGTGTGCGGATCCAGGTCCAGCACGATGCGCCCCTCGATGTCGCCGGTAAGCGCGACCATGCCGGCCACGCCTTTGCGGCGGTAGGCTTCCTCTTCCATCGAGAGGTTCACCACCTTGGTGGTGCCTTGCAGGCCTTGCGACAACACGGCATCGGCCGCGTTGATGAAAGGTTGGATCAGCTCCATCTTCATGCGACTAGGCCCCCGACCCGGCGGCATTGGCCACCACGCCATCTTCCCCGAGCACGTACTTGATGACCTCGTAAAGCACTTCCGGCTTCACCGGCTTCTGCACGAAGTGACGCGCGCCCCGCTGCAGCGCGGCCACAATGTTTTCCTGGTAGCCGACCGAGGACACCATTACGATGCGGGCCTCGGGATGCGCGTGAACGATCTTCTCCGCGGCTTCGATGCCTTCCATCTGCGGCATCGTGATGTCCATCAGCACAATGTCGGGATGGGTGCGCTCGAATTCGCTGATCGCGGTCAGGCCGTCGCCGGCTTCGGCTGCGACCTGCCCGCCGAAGGTTTCGACCATGCGGGCCAGGTTCTTGCGCGCGAACACGGAATCGTCCACGATCAAGTACCGGACCGGCTGGCCATCCTTGCTGCGTTTGACTGGTGAAAACTGCTCCATAACCAACCTCCCCTGCAAAATTCCTACCACGGCGGCTTCCCATCCGCCAGATAACTTGAGGTTCTGCCTCCGAGCCACAACCAGCTTTCAGCGCCCGGCCTGCACCGCCCGAGTTCCGAAATCGCCCCGCCGGCCGCAAAGGGCCAACAGGCTTGCGGCCAGGGCATCCAAATTCACCACCCGCATGGCATATCCACGCTCGATGGCAGCCTTGGGCATGCCGAAAACCACGCACGAATCTTCGCTTTGCGCCACGGTTGTGCCGCCCGCTTGCTTGACCGCGCCAAGGCCCTGGGCGCCGTCGTCGCCCATTCCGGTCATCAGCACGGCGATGCCATCCGAGCCGAACTCTTCGGCCACGCTGCGGAACAGGACGTCGACGCTGGGCCGGTGTCCGTTGACCCGCGGGTCATCGTTAAGCACGGCAACGTCGCCCATGGGCAGCCGCTTCACTTTCATGTGGCGGCTGCCGGGACAAATGAGCACCCGCCCCGCCTGCAGCACATCTCCCGATTGCGCTTCCTTCACCTGCAGGGCGCACAATTCGTCGAGCCGCCGCGCAAACATGTCGGTAAAACCCTCCGGCATGTGCTGTACCACCAGAATGCTTCCTGGAAAGTCTGCCGGGAATTGCGTCAGCAGAAATTCCAGTGCCTGCGGACCGCCGGTCGAGATGCCGATGGCAATGATTTTGTTCGGCGCCTGCTCTGACCTGGGCATGGAGAGCTTCGCCGGCCGCTGATTTGTCCCCCCCGCCACTCCGGGGCGAACTATCTTGCAACCGGCGGCGGCCTTGATTTTGGCAATCAGTTCGGCCGCTGTTTCCGCCATGTGCCCAGTCGCGTCTTTGGGCTTGGCGACAAAATCGAAGGCTCCCAGACCCAGCGCTTTCATGGTGACGGTCGCGCCGTCCGTGCTGTGCGAGCTGACCACGATTACCGGCAGAGGCTGGCGCCGCATGATCTCTTTCAAGGTATCGATGCCGTTCATGCCCGGCATCTCCAGATCGAGGGTCACGACGTTGGGCTTCAGATCGTCGATCTTTTTCAAGCAAAAGGTGCCGTCCATGGCAGTGCCCACCACTTCGATAGCCTCATCGGCTTCCAGCATCTGCGGAATCAGCTTGCGCATGAGGGCCGAATCATCGACCACCAGGACGCGAATCTTACTCATGCCTGGCCTCCCGCGGCGCCAAGACCCAGCCGCATACGGTCGGTGTGAGTGAGCAAGAGTCCGCAGCTGACATGGCCCGCCTCCTCTGGCCGCAAGTGGGCGACATGCTCGACCACAGCCGGAAGATTGAGGATAAGAACGACGCGCCCATCGCCGAGAATCGAGGCGCCGCTGACCAGATCGGTGGAGAAAGTCTGATCGTCCAGTGCTTTGATGACCAGTTCCTCTTCGCCCTCCAGCGCGTCGACGATAAGTCCGAACTTTCTTTCTCCGACGAGAATCACCAGCACAAACAGCTTCTGCGATGCCAGGCCACTGTCCGGCGCTCTGGCCCGGCCCAGGCGCAGCAGCGGCAGCACCTGATTGCGCAGTTGCAGGACTTCGTAGTTGTCCACCTGGTGGACTTCCGATTCGAAGGTGCGGGCGATCTCCACCACGGCGTTCAGCGGGATGGCATAGAGGCGTTGCTCCACCCAGAACAGGAGGGCTTTGATGATCGCCAGCGTCAGCGGGAGCTTCAAGCGGAAGATTGTTCCCCGCCCCGATCGCGTCTCCACGTGGATCGTAGCCTTCAGACGGTGCAGCACGCTCTGCACGACATCCATGCCAACACCCCGCCCGGAAACTTCGGTGACCTGCTCAGCCGTGCTGAAGCCGGGACGGAAGATAAAGTCGAGAATCTCCGGCTCGCTCAACCGCGCCGCCTCCTCGCTGCTGACCATGCCCAGCTCGATGGCCTTGGAGCGCACTTTTTGGATATCGATGCCGCGTCCGTCGTCGCTGATCTCGACCACTACCTGGTTGCCCTGATGGAGGGCATTCAGACGAATGGTTCCCCGCGGAGTTTTGCCTGAACGCTGACGTTCTTCGCTGGCTTCGATGCCGTGGCTGATGGCGTTGCGGACCAGATGAGTCAAAGGCTCAGCGATAGCGTCCAGAATGCCTTTATCGAGGTCGGTGTCCTGTCCGCTCAATACAAGGTCGACTTCGCGTTCACACTGCCGTGCGACATCGCGCACGATGCGGGGGAAACGCCGGAACAGTTGTTCCACCGGCACCATGCGGATTTTCATGACCGAGCGCTGCAGATCGTTGAGCACACGCGCCTGAAAGGCCACGGCATCGGCGAAACGGCCGCGCAACAGATCCTTGGGATAGCGTTTGCCAAATTCCATAAGCGCCTGCTGCAGCATGGACTTCCCGATAATCAGCTCGCCCACCAGGTTGAGCACGTTATCGATGCGGCCGGCATCCACGCGCAGAATGTTTTCCGCCACGGTGTGGGGAGCCAGTTCAATGGGCGGAATCGTCTCCGCTGGGATTTCCGGTCCCGACCCCACCGCAGGATCGCGCTCCGGCGGAGGCTCTGTTGTGTTGGCCGGGGCGTTCGGCGCCAAAGCGGGCTGCAGCAACGTGACCGCGACCTCGCCGGCTATCGTCGGGATGCGGCACTTGGCCGCGATTTGTTCCGCGCTTACTCTGCTGGCCAGCACAAACTCTACCTGTTTGGCAGCGGCTGGAGCCTTCGCGTCGGGCCGGACTACGATCACCTTGCCCTGGCTGGCGACCGCATTGTGAATCAACTGGCGTCCCGCGATCGGCATGGTGCAATGGGGATCGATCTTTGCCACGACGTGGAACAGGGCAAGCCCTTCCATCTGCGCCTGCGCGATTTCCCGTTTCTCGGCCTCGCTCCAGTCCTTGCCTGCTTTCCAATCCGCCTTCGCACCGGCCGTTTTGCGGCGCGGTTTCCGGGCAGCCCGGTCCGAGGTCAACTCGCTGATTTTCTTTCGCAGGCTGGCGGTCCCGGGCAGCTTGGCTCCCTTGTGGTAGGCCAGCACCATCGCGGTAAAAACATCGGCCGATGCGAAAACGATTTCGGGGAGCATGGCATGGGACGCGGCGCTCTCCAGCGAGAGCGCGTCCTCGAATTGATGGGCAAGTTCGCTCAATTCGCGGAGTCCGCAGGCTGCAGCGTCGCCCTTAAGAGTGTGTACCGTCCGGCGGATGGAACGTGCAATCTCCTCATCGCCGGGATGCTTCTCCAGTTGCAGAGCCTGCTCGTTCAGGGCCTGCAGCAGTTCCTGCGAGGTCTCGAAAAACAGTTCCCGCAATTCGGCCGCGCGCTCGTCGGGAGAATTCGTCACTCTCTTACCTCGATCCTCTGATAGGCAGTTCCACTGTCGCGGTGCATCATATGAAACTTGTCAGTCAGACCCAGCAGGCTTTCTGCGTGCCCAACGAACAGATAGCCGCCCACATTCAGGCAGCGGTAGAACTTCTCGATCAGCCGCTTCTGCTCTGCCTCGTCGAAATACATCATGACGTTCCTGCAGAAAATCACGTCGTTGCGTTGCGGCAGATATTCCGTCTTCAGGTTGTGAAAGTCGAAGTGGACGATTTCCTTCAAAGCCTTCTTTACCGCGTAACGCTCGCCGACCTTGTCGAAGTAACGCAGACGGAAGCTGTAATCCACCGAAGCCATCTGGTTCTCGCTGTATGTACCCTCCTGGCCGGTGCGCAACACGGAGTAACTGATATCGCTGGCCAGAATCTCCACGCGCCACGGAGGCGGGATCAGAGGCTTGGGTAGCGGCATCTCCACGGGGAACGGATTGCGCAGGTAGTAGTAGGCGAGGGAGTCGGCGGCCAGCATGCCGAGGGTGTACGCCTCCTGTCCGGTGGAGCAACCGGCGCTCCACACCCGGATGGAATATTCCCGCCGCGCCTGCTTCTGCTTCAACAACTCCTCCAGCACGTGCTTTTGAAACAGATCCAGTTGCGCCTTGTGCCGGAAGAAGCTGGTTTCGTTGACCGTCAGATTCTCCAGCAGCTTGGCCAGTTCCTGCTTGCCCTCCTGGCTGATCAGGAGCCGGTAATAGGCGTAAAACGAGTCGACACGGCACTCCTTCAGGCGGCGCAGCAGGCGGTCCTGCAAAAAGTGCGTACGCCGTTCGTCGAAGTGCATACCGCACTCCTGATAGACGAGCGCCTGCAACAGCCGCAATTCCGCCTCGGTCAGTATGGGAGCAGGTGCTGCTCCGAATGTGCTCATGCTCGTTCTCGATCCGCCGCCCCGCCCGCATGTGCGGGCTTCCAGGCCTGTTCAGCGCGTTGCCGCTGCGCGCGCCTCAGGCTTGCCTGTCGATTTGCCTTCCACGGGTGCTTGTGACTGCAAGATCCCCGGCGCTAACAATTTGCTCATATCCAGCAGCACCACCAGCCGGCCTTTGACTTTTCCCAGGCCGGTCACGCAATTCAGCCCGCCCTCTTGAAAGACCGCGGGCGGAGCTTCTACATCTTCCGCCGGAATTTTGAGCACCTCGGAGGCCGAATCCACGATGAGCCCGGCCAACCGGCCCGAATGCTCGACCACCAGAATGCGGTTTTGCTTTTTCAAGGCCGCCTGTTTCTCGCCGAAGCGCTTGCGCAAGTCCATGACTGAGACGATCTTGCCCCGCAGGTTGATGACTCCTTCGAGGTACTCGGGAGCGTCCGGCACGGCGGTAATCTCGGGAACCCGCACGATCTCATGCAGGGATGTGATGGGTACGCCGTAGGTCTCGCGGCCCACCTGGAAGCCGACGATGTGAAGTTCGCGGTTCATGGCCGGTTAGCTGTTGGCGCCAGCCGCGGCCCATTGCGCGTGGCGAGACTTTTCTTCTTTGCCAGCGGGACGTCCGTTTCCGGAATCATCCAGCCGGAAGCGGTCCATCAGTTCCAGCAGCCCGCGCGACATCTTCGACATCTGGTCGGAGGACGCCGCCAGTTCGGTCGAACCCGAGGTCGACTGCTGCACCAGTTCGCGCATGCGCTCCATCGCCTTGACCACGGCCTGTGCCCCGGAAGCCTGTTCTTCCACTGCCGAATTGATTTCGTGAGTGATCTCATTGAGCCGTGTGGTGGCCCGGGCGATCTGGGAGGAGCCGTGCGACTGCTCGTTGGTGGCCGCTCCGATTTCCTGGGCGAATTTGTAGACCTCGGTGACCACGTTGGAGATCTTGCGCAGAGCCGCGTTCAACTCGCCGCCCAGCTGCAGGCCTTCGTTGACGATGCCGGTCGAGCGGTCCATGTTTTCGACGGCCTTGCGCGCTTCCTTTTGAATGCTCTGAATTAGTTCGGATATTTCTTTGGTGGATTGCGCCGACTTTTCTGCGAGTTTTCGCACTTCATCGGCGACCACCGCGAATCCCAGGCCGTGCTCGCCGGCGCGGGCCGCCTCGATGGCGGCGTTCAGCGCCAGCAGGTTGGTTTGCTCGGCCAGATCATCGATGACCTCGATAATCTTGCCGATATCATCGGCGCGCTGGCCCAGCGCTCCGATGATTTCTCCCGAAGAGTTGATGGTGGTATTGATCCGGTTGAGCCCGTCGGTGGCTTTTTCCATGGTGGAGATGCCGCTGTGCACCTCCTCGCGCGAGCGGTTGGAGATGTCGAGCAGCACCTTGGCGGTATCGGCGACACGCTGAATCGAGGCCACCATCTGGTCGATGGAAGCCGAGGTTTCGCTGACACTGGAGGCCTGCACCTGCGTGCTCTTCACCATGTTCTGCACGTTGACGCTCATCTCGTGCATGGTGCTGGTGACTTCGTCGATCGCCGAAGAAGCTTGCAGACCGATCTTGGCGGAATCGTCAGAGGCGTTGGCCACCTGACCGGAGGCGCTGGCCACCTGCGAGGAAGCGTCGCGCACGCTGCGCACCAGCCTCCCCAGACCCTCGACCATGCGCGCGAACGCGTTACCCAGCGTGTCGTGCGAGGAACGCGGCTTCACCTCCACCGTCAGATCGCCACCCGCGATCGACTCAGAAACGCCCGCCATTTCCTTCAGGTAGTTGACCATCTTGGCGAAGGTGCGGGCCAGTTCGCCGATCTCATCCTTGCGCGTGACATCGATGCTGTGTTCCAGGTCGCCGGTATCGCCGATCTGCCGCGATACATTCATCAAATTGGTCAGCGGTTCGGTGATGGACCTTGCCGTGCGGAAAGCGATGACCAGGCCCAGTCCAAGCGCGAACAGGGTGCTGATCGCGGAAAACAGGATGGTAAGCGTGCCCGCAGTCTCATCCGATTTTCGCCGCAATTCGACCAGATCGTTATTTTCCTTATCGGCCACGTCGAGCGCGTCGCTCGAGTTCTTTACCCACGAGGAAGCATCCTTCTGCAGGTAATAAATCTGGAGTTCGGCCACAGTGGCGTTGCCCGAGTCGACGTCGCGGCGCTTATCGATCAGCGGCTGCGCGAATTCCTTGTCCCAGGACTGCTCGAGCTGTTGCACGTGGGTCAGAGCGTTTTTTTCCTGCTCGGAGTTGCCCAGCTTCATGCCCTTCTGCAGTTCTTCGTTGAGGGTGCGGAGGCCGTCATTCATGTGGTCGACCTCGCGGGTATCGCCGCTGAGCAGGTAGTTGCTGAGGTAGAGACGGTTCAGCATCATCTGGGAACGCACCGCATTCGTGGCATCCTTCAGTTCTAACGACGCCGCTGCGGCCGCCTTGGCCGCATGTTCGCGCTGCACCGCCAGCAAGTCGACGAAGAACAGCACCACCACCATGCTGAGGATGATTCCGAAATTCATGTACAGCTTCTTGCCGATCGTCATGCTTGCGCTCCTCACCGAATGTTCCCGCGCGGTGTCCCTCGCCACTACTGGGGTTCGAACTTGATTTCCACCACACCGCTGCTTTCGGCAGACGCGGGTTCAAATTTCCACTTCTTTACTGCATCGAGCGCGGCAGTCGCCAGCAGGGGGTGTCCGCCGATCACTTTGGCGTCTTTCACACTTCCGTTGGGCGCCACCACTACCTGCACTTTGACTGTCCCAGTTATGTTCATTTTTCTGGCCAGCTCGGGATACACGGGAGCCACTTTGATCTTGGCCCGGCGCACGATGTCGTTGGGAGTGGCCTGTTGTGCGCATATTCCAACCCCTGAACCAGCTACCGCCAATACTGCAAACAACACCGCTGTCTTACGAACGTACACAACTCCTCCTTACGCACAATTCGGGCGATCTCACTAGAGCAAGGGCTGGGCCACGTGTCACTTCCTTCGAAAACGAAGGTCACATCCTCCATGTTCCTGATCAGCAAGCAGTTAGAATGGACTGGAAGCCAATGCTCGACAACGAAACCAATCGTGATCGTCTCAGCCGAACTTATTCTTCACAAAGATTCTCAACATGAGACGCTGAAATCTCGTTGCTGACAGGGGTTTCCGCCTTTGGCACCCAACTCTCCATTTCTCTTGACTCAATTTGAGATGGCAGGATAGTTTTCCAATAGATTCAAGCACTTGGACGTTGTCGACATCCAGTCCATTTTGCCTGGGGCGGTGTTTCTGGACATGTTCGGAGGGAAATCGATGTTGTCGCCCGCGGGTAGTTCGATCCCGGGCTCTGACGAGGCGTTCCAAAATCTGCTTTTGCGGATCGCTGCCAAAGCTGCGGAGCGTCCGGATGCGGCTGCCCTGATCCGGTTGTTTTGCCGGGCAGCCCGCGAGTTCTTTCAGGTCAGCGGAGTCTATTTTTGGCGCAGCCAGCCCGAGGACCAACTACTGGGCGAGGAAGCCGACGGAAAGATGGCCCAGCGTTTTCGGGGCCTGCAGCTCCGGGCGGACGAGAGCGCGGTCACGGCAGAAGCCGTCCGCCAGCGTCGCGCCATCTTCGTGAACCGGGTTGATTCCACTCGTTATCCTGCCGCGGCCGAATTCCAGGCTCGGTCGCTGATGGCCGTGCCTCTGGTTGTTTTCAATGAATTGATCGGCGCAGTCACCTTCCTGCACGATGCCGAGACAGAATTCTTCAATGATGATCTCGCTGCGAAGGCCACGATCCTGGCAGGACAACTGGGTAGCCTGCTGGAAGCCACGCGGGTAAGCGAAGCTGCGCGCGAGGAGCGCCGCCGGGCCGAGATTCTCGCCGGTGCCGCCCAGGCTCTGCACGCAACGCCCGATGTCTCCGCGGTTATCGAAGCTCTGGCGGACCGAATCCGCTTGCTTTTGCGTTCCCGGCTGGTTTGCGTTCTCTTGCGCCGCGACGGACCTTTCGAACTGCGGGCGGTTTCGGCGGAAACTCCCCAGCTCGCCAACTCGGTGCGTGCGCGCCACGACCGCCAGACCGTGCGCTTTGCCGCCGACCTTGCCCAACGCGCAGTTTCGGCCGGCGAGGCCATCTCGATCTCGATCAGCGACGATCTGCACTCGCTGGAGAATCTGGTTTTCCCCGGGCAATTGATTGCTGCTCCTTTTCGCACGGCGCGGACCCAAGGGGCGATTCTGGTTTATCCCCGTCCCGAAGAACCGTTCAGCGACGATGAGAAGTCGCTGGTTACCGCGCTGGCCGGATTTGGCGCGGTGGCCGTGGCCCATGCCGAACTCTCGGCCACGGCGCAGGCCCAGGCTCACGAACTTCATCAGTTGCTGGAAATCACTTCTGACCTGAGCTCCGGTGGCAATCTCGAGCAGTTTCTACAGGCGTTTGTGACGCGGGCGGCGGATTTTCTCGGCTTCGGACGCAGCTTTATCGCGTTGCTGGAAGACGATCAGTTTCGCGTGCGCTATGGCGTCGAACGCGGCCAGCCGCGCCGCGTGGAATTGGTTTTTCCGGAAGGAATTGCCACCCGCACCCTGCGGGCCAAAGAAGTCTTCTGGACCGACGACGCCAGTCGGATGCCTGGTAGCAATCTGGCCGCGATCCGCGAGTATCAGATCCAACAAATCCTGGCGGTTCCCCTTCTGGCCCCCAGCGGCCGCCTGTTAGGCATGTTTTCGGTTCTCGACCGTCTCGATCGCACCGGTGTTTCTCAAGAAGACATTCGTCGTGCCCGGGCTCTGGCAGCACAGGTTGCCGTGGTGCTGGAAGTGGCGCGTAATCTCCATCAGTCCGAGGAGCATCGCCGGCGTTCCGAGATTCTCATTCAACTCGCACGCGAAATCGATAGCCTCCTGCACCTTCCTGACTTTTCACGGAAGTTTCTGGAACGGGCGATCGAATTAACCGGCTCGCGTTCCGGCGCCTTTGCCTTGTTTCAGGATGGGAAGTTCCAGGGACTCACACTGCATCCCACGGCCGGGACTGCCGGGCATGTAGCGATGGCCGAGGAGCATTCCGAACCGGAAAACCGCGAGCCGGAACCTGGCCAGCGCCATCTTCCGACAGTTCGCTCCGCAGGAGAGATGGACGCCGCGGATCGTGTGTTTCAGCGGCGATTCGGCCGTATTCTTTCCGACCTCGTGATCCGGCAATCAGAGGCAATTTTTTCGGGCACCGCCGCCGATCTGCTGGGGGCAGAAATGACAGCGACGCTGGGCTGGAACGATTGCACGGTGGTTCGCCTGCCTGGAGCCAACGGCGATCTCGCCGGCCTTCTGTGTCTTTCCGGTCGAACGCAGCCGCTGGCTGAGGAAGACCGCCACCTGCTGGAAGCCGTCGCCGGTCACGCCGCCATGGGCCTGGAAAACGCCCGGCTGTTTACGCGTATCGAGCGGGCGAACCGCCACTGGCTGGAGATCTTTGATGCCATCACTGACTTCATCGTCGTGCACGACGAGGGTGACAAAGTCCTGCGCGTCAATCGCTCGCTTGCCGCGATGATCGGAGTTGCTCCGAACGACCTGATTGGGGTCGATATGCGCGCGCTCCTGACTCTTACCAGTGAACCGGCCAGCTATTCGTGCCCGTTCTGCCGATCAATGAGCGAAGGCGCGGACGAATTCGTCCACCCCGCGCTGGATCGAACTTATCTGGTTTCGACGTCGCGCGTTCCCGGAGCGTCGGGGGAAGGTCTGCAAACCATTCACGTGCTCAAAGACATCACCGATCGCCGCGAGGCCGAGCGCCGTTATCGGGAATTGTTCGACAACATCCAGGAGGGCCTTTTCTTCAGCACGCCGGAAGGCCGCTTCATTGAAGTGAATGATGCGTTGGTGCACATGCTGGGCTATTCCAGCCGCGAGGAGTTGCTGCAGATCGACATCTCGACCCAGCTTTATTTTTCTTCCGAACAGCGCCGTCGTCACACCCAGGTCATGGAAGAGCAGGGCCACATGCGCAACTTCGAGGCCACGCTGAAGCGCAAAGACGGGTCACCCGTCTACGTGCTGATCAATGCCTTTGGGCTGTACGACCACCTGGGTAACCTGCTGCAGATTCGCGGCCTGATGCTCGATGTCACGGGCCTGCACACCTACCAATCAGAACTGCAGCGCGAGCGCGACTTCTCAGGCAAGATCCTGAGCAACACACAAAGCCTGATTCTGGTTTCGGATACGGCGGGCCTCATCAGCTATGCCAACCGCCGGTGGCATGAGGCGGGTTTCGAGCAACGCCAGTTGCTGGGACGCCCGCTGCTGGAATTGGCCGCGCCAGGTTGCGTGCGACCGCTGGCGGATGCGCTGCAAGCGACCTTGCGCGGCGGCCAGGTGGACAATCTTGAACTTCAAGTCCTGCGCGCCGGCGGCGGCTCCGGTCAGTTTTCCGTCAATCTGAGCCCCATGCGCGACGAGCAGGGGAACATTAACAGCATTGTTGTAGTGATGACCGACATCACGGACTCGGCCGTTCTGCGCGACCAACTCATGCACGCCGAAAAAATGGCCGCTGTCGGACAACTTGTTTCCGGCGTGGCCCACGAAGTCAACAATCCGCTGACCGCGATTCTCGGCTTTGCCGATCTGCTGCTGGAGAATCCCGACCTTCCCGATGCCGCGCGCAAAGACCTGCGGGTCATCCTGCAGGAAGCGCAGCGGACCAAGCAGATCGTGCAGAACCTGCTTAGCTTCGCGCGGCAGATGCCGCCGCAGCGCAATCCGGTGCAGTTGAATGTCATCCTCCGCCGTACCATCCAGCTCCGTTCCTATGATTTCGCCAGCCACGGCGTCGAGGTCGTTGAACATCTCGATGAACAACTGCCGGAGGTGATCGGCGATGCCCACCAGTTGCAGCAAGTGTTCCTCAACATTCTGAACAACGCCTACGACGCGGTGCACGAGGTAGGCCGCTCCGCACGCATCGAGATCATGACCGCCAAGACGGGCGCCGCGGTGGAAGTTTCCTTCCGGGATAACGGCCAGGGCATTTCTCAGCCGGACCGCATCTTCGATCCCTTCTTTACCACCAAGGAAATCGGCAAAGGGACCGGCCTCGGACTCAGCATCTGCTATGGCATCGTGAAAGAACACGGCGGCGAAATTCTTTGTCACAACAATACCGACGGCCCGGGAGCCACGTTCGTTGTGCGCTTGCCGTCAGCATCCCGCACTGCTTCTCTGGGTGTGGCTGCAGGAGTAATACAACCATGAGCACCTCCGCGATCCAGAACGTTCTGCTGCCTGTGCTGCTGATCGAGGACGAACCTGCCGTTATGGCATACGTGCAGGCTGCGCTCGAGCGCAGCGGCTATCCGGTGGTTTGCTGCGAGTCTGGCGTCGATGCCCTCCGGCTGCTGGAAAGGGGCCAATTTCTCGGCATCGTCTCCGACATGCGGACACCCGGCGGAGTCGATGGCGCCCAGGTCCACGCCTGGATTTCGCGTCACCGCCCCGACCTGGCCTCCAAGCTTGTATTCATCACCGGGGATATCGCCAACGAGGAAACCGTCGCCACTTTGCGCGAAACTGGCGCTCCCTGTGTGGAGAAGCCCTTCCGCGTGCAACAGTTCATTGATGTTGTCGCCAAGACCATGGGGAAAGCCCAGTGACCAACGGCCTGACCAAGGAAGACCTTCGCATCCGCTTGTTGATCGTCGACGATGAGCAGAGCATCCGCAAGCTCTGCGCCACCGTGGGTGAAGCCCTGGGGTTCGTCTGCCTCGAAGCCGATAGCGGCGAGACCGCCCTGGCGCTGCTGGAAGAGCAGCCCGTGCATATGGTTCTCTCCGACATGGTGATGCCGCACATGTCGGGGCTGGAATTTCTGGAGAAGGTGAAAAAGCTCCTTCCACGAACCGAAGTTGCTCTCATGACCGGGCACGGTTCCATCGAAACTGCGGTTCAGGCGATGAAGCTGGGCGCTTATGACTACATCACCAAGCCATTTTCTCCGCTGGAGGAGCTGCGGCTCTTTCTGCGCCGCATGGCGGAAAAGGTTCGTTTGGTTGAGGAGAACGAATTTCTCCGCCAGCGCATGGACTCGGAAACCGCAGTCCATGGCATCGTCGGTTCGTCGGCCAAAATTCAGGAAGTCCTGCGCATGGTAGCTCGCCTCAAGGATACTCGTACGCCAGTGCTGATCTCGGGGGAGAGCGGAACCGGAAAGGAACTCGTCGCTCGCGCCATCCATTTCCGGGGAGCCTTCGCTGCCCGGCCCTTTGTCGCTGTCGATTGTGGTTCGCTGGTTCCGACTCTGATCGAGAGCGAACTTTTTGGTTACGAAAAAGGCGCGTTCACCGGCGCTTTGAAATCCAAACAGGGATTGTTTCAGACGGCTGACGGCGGCGCGATTTTTCTCGATGAGGTCGGAGAGCTGCCGATCGAGCTGCAAGCCAAGCTGCTGCGGGTGCTGCAGGAGAAAGAGGTTCGCCCGGTGGGCTCGAACCAGCGCGTAAAAGTCGACGTGCGAGTCATCGCCGCGACCAATCGTGATCTTGAAGCCGCATACAAAGCCGGCACGTTCCGCAAGGATCTTTATTTCCGGCTCAATGTGGTCACCGTGCACGTGCCCGCGCTGCGCGAGCGCCGCAGCGACATTCCGATGCTCGTCAACTGGTTCTGCGAACGCTACGCCCCCGGCTCCAATCTCCATGTCAGCGGCTCCGCCATGAAAGCCCTGATGCAATACGATTGGCCGGGAAACGTGCGTGAGCTCGAAAACTGCGTGGAACGCGCCGTCGCCCTGGGCAATGGACAGATCATCGATGTGGGTGACCTTCCGCCCACCATCGCCGGCTCGGGGTCGTCTGCGCCTCCATTCACAGCGGAGACATCGGCGTCGGGGCTGGTCTCCGAAATGGGCGCGACCTCAGCGGCTGGCACTCCTGCTGCCCCGCCTTCCACTACCGACCTTGAAGATATCGAGCGCGCCACCATTCAGCGAGTCTTCGAGCAGGTCAAGGGCGATAAGGCCCTGGCAGGCCGGATGCTTGGCATCAGCCGCGCCACACTGTACCGCAAGCTCAAGCGCTACAACATCACCGTGTCAGCGCAAGAGTCCTCCAGCCACACGCTGCAGTAAGGCGCAGGGCGCAACAGGTTCCTGTCATTTCGGCTGGCAATCGCTAAGAGAATCGGCGGAAACCCGCCTCGAGTTGCAATTTTCTATCACTCTTTGGCCTGAGAAAATGTTTACAGGCTCTTGACTTACGTGTGACATGCAGCCATATTCTGAGGCTGCATCGTAACCGAAAGCCGCGCGGGACAAGGGATCCCGCCTCTCGGCCCAACAGGAGCATAAGCCTTGACAGAGCCAGGTCGTTTCCCAGATTCTTTCGCCGAAGGCCCCGCGGCGAGAACTGCAGTTGCATATGAGATGTCGTTCCGCAGGGGTTGCGTAATCCCCTTCCGCAATCTTCATGGTCATGCAGATTTGGAACAGACTCGAAGGAGCGCGTCGCCTCAAACCTTAACCCGATGGCGGAAATCGCCGATAGTTTCGAGACAGGTGACTCGAATGAAAAGGACGCTCCACCTTTGCTGCTGCGTGAGTCTTTTATTGGTTTTTAATTTTGTTTTTGCTACGGCAAAGGCCTCGGCCCAAGGTCCGCTCCCGGTGGGTTCGGTAAGCGGGATTCGGTCGGTACCTTGTTTGGCCGGATTTCTTTCCGGCGCCAGCTGCTTTGAGGCCACGGTAAGCTGCCCCGACACGCTCGATATCCGGGTCGACTATGGAGTTAGCAGCCCCTCCGGCGTTCCACGCGGGACCGTGGCTTTCTTCGGCGGGGTGGGAGGTACGGATCCTTACGGCGGGGCCGGCACGGGCAGGAATTATGCGGCCACCTACCTGCACCAGGGCTACCAGATCGTGCAGTCGGCCTGGGAAACTGATTGGGAGGATACGGGCATCACTGTCGGCAAAAACGTAAGGACCGCCGCTTGCCGTCCGGCCACGCTTCTCAGTTTCTTCCATCAGGATTTCTATGATGGCAACGGGGGCATGTGCGCCCAGGGTATTAGCGCCGGTTCGGCCGCCATCGCCTATACCTTAAGCTGGTATGGCGGCGCAGATTATCTTGACAAGGTGGAGTTGCTTTCCGGACCCGTGTTTAGCGATATCGAAGAGGGTTGTGCCGTGCCAAGAAATCCCCCGGTCGCGGTCTGCTCCCTTGGTCAGTTTGGTTGTGTAGGCTTGCCATGGAGCGACCGGCCGCAATATGTTCAAGGCCAGCAGAATGCCGTCAGCCAGTGGACGGGACATCAATGCCTGCAGGGTGTTCCGACGCAGGTCGCGACCGATGCCAGCTGGAAGGCGATGAGCATCGTGAACGGAAGCAATGATCCCAGCTTTTTCTTTCCTCAGACGGCTATGGCCGGGTGGCTGTGCAGCAACGGGCTGAACAACTCCGCCGCCGAGGGCGAGATCTACTACCGCCAATTTGCCAACCGATCGCAGGTCGCGGACTATTCTGTGACCCGTGTCGATAATTGCGCCGGATCGGAGGGGGTCGATTCCGGCACCACTCCAACTGGCAAGATCGGGTTCATCGCCATCGTCTCGGATATGCTCGATCCCGTGGCGGGTTGCATCAAGCGCCACTGAGACAAAGGCGTCTCCGGAGTTGGCCTCCTGGGGAAGACCAATCGGCGGGTGCCGCACGACTAGAAAGCAGCGTCCGGCGTAATTCCTATGGAGCGGACGGGTCTCTCAGACTGGGAAAGCCAGGGAAGGTGTCGCTACTGACCCATACCCGCGTGCCGGGCAGCGTCTTCCATCATCGACAGCCTTCGTTTCTGCTGATCCAACATCTGCTGGAGCATTGCCAGACGCTCCGATTGAATCGCTTGATCACGATTGACCGGAGTGTCGTACTGAGCAGTGCCGACCGAAGTATGGATTGATGCATTCACCCGGTCGATGCGCGCCTGCAGGTCTGCGATCCGGCTCTCCTGCTCCTGGATTCGCTGTTTCCATTGTTGTCCCGCGCGCTGCTCAGCAAGCAATCGATGGCTGAGCTGTCGATCGGCATAACTATCGGGTTTCTTTACGCCGGATACCATGGTCATCGGCTCGGACGCGCTTGATTCCGGCGATTCTGCAGGCCCGGCAGGAAGATCCTGATTTGTAATCACCTTGGGCATTGTCCCGGCCGCTTGCTGAGCCTTTTGCTGCGCACGGTTGATGCGCGCCACGTTGCCCAGCGACTCCTCTGACTGAGATTGCGCGAAAATAACTCCGCTTAGCAGCATTACGATGATCAAAGTCCTCGATGACAGTCGGTGCATGGTCCCTCCCGTACCTGCGTCCACAAAAACATCGCATCCGCGTACCCGTGCGACGGGACTCCTTTTAGGAAACCCCGAGAGACGCCATGCTGTCGCGTCCCAAAGGTGTAATTCGTGGCAAACGAAAGGCACCTCGACTCGGTGACCAATTGGAAGGGCGTGAGAACAAATCCTCGCGGACTTCATGAGACGCTTGTCGCATTATGAGACGCATGGTTTGACGGCGGTTGTAGCTAGCTGAGCTAACCCATTGAAAACACGATCTCCTCAGGGCTAGTCCTTCGGTGTGGAACAGTGGTGCCTGCCGTGCTCTCTTTCCAACCCGAACTAGCGGTCGCGTGGCTCCCCAATGCTCTTCCTAACCGGGAAGAGGGGAGCCCGGCCGCACCTCGGCGTCTCCGGAAACCGGCTTTGAGGGGTCTCGTTTGATGCAGGAAGGCACAGCCACAGCACGAGCGGGGCAATCGAGTTCGGTTGCGGAGCTGGCGCGCTTCTTTCCTGAAGCGACACCGGTCCGCATTCCTGTGGAGTTGGTCCGCTCCGGGGGCGGGCAGGGGAGGGCGTTAAGCGAGAGCACGATTATCGAGTTCGGCACCGCGCACGAAGTGCTGTTTGCCTGCTCCGCGCCGGTTGAGTTTGCCGATGTGTTGCGCCTCCGCAACGCCGATGGCTCCCTCGATGCTGAAGCTTCCGTCGTTGCCGTGCAATATCACCCGGGGAAAACAGTGATCGCCGCTCGTTTTCTGCGGGAAGTTCCCAACTGGATCGTGAAATCATGACGCCAACGCCGCAATCGACCGCGCAAGCGCAGGATCTCGCCACTATCTGGGCCACGGCCCGCAAGCTCCATCCCATTTATGCCGAGTTGGCGCGCGAGTTTGTCATCGAAGCGCCGACTTGCGCCGATCTCGAAGCCGCGGTGGAAACGCCCGGCCGCGACTCGGTGGAGCAGGCCCAGCAATGGTTCAACGATATGGACGAGCGCATTCAGGTCCACCAGCTCCGCCAGTTCTTGCAAACCACTTCCATAGTGGATCAGGCCGGGATCATCACGCTCGTGCAGCACTTGCTGAGCAAAACCGTCAAAACCGATGCCATCCGCGACAAACTCGACTTCCTCCTGGTGCAGTATTTCAGCCAGGCCGCGCCCACGCAACTGGACGACAACGACGTGGACCTTACCTACGTGGCCCAGGAACTCGAACCGATTCTCGGCAAAGTGGAACTCAAGACTCCGGTATGGCTCAACGCGTTGGATCGTGTGCTCGATTCGGCGCGCCGCAGCCACTCGCTGGATGAGCTGCTTCACGGGGGCATTCTCGAACAAGGACGCAAGGCCAAAAGCCAGGCGGGCGATCTGTTTTATCTTCCGGTAGCGCT
>Ga0335073_10001105_pt1 | contig 35810 bp, 32 predicted proteins | sample Lox_Sample_22_FD_207093 | JGI IMG/M metagenome (GOLD analysis project Ga0335073, IMG submission 207093) | Soil microbial communities from Loxahatchee National Wildlife Refuge, Florida, United States - Lox_Sample_2.2 | ecosystem: Environmental > Terrestrial > Soil > Wetlands | place: USA... | reverse complement strand
TGGATCGGCGGGTGGCGCTGATTCCGCATATGCGGGTGAAGATTGCCGGGGACTGGCGGCTGGGGGCGGAGAACGCGGTGGACAACAGCCACTTCTACGGCCACCAGCAAGCCCCCCTCGCCCGCCATCAGATGCCGTTCCCCCTTGCGATCATGCCGGGCCGCGACGACATCGAGACCGTGGCCGAGCCGGGCAGCGCGCCGTACATGCGGGTCTACCTGGGCAGGTCGAAAAAGATCATGGAAGCCGACGTCGAGGGCGTGACCGTCCGCACGGCAGCGCCACGGGAGCTGCTGGACGACGCCGACCCGGACAGCAGCGTCTCGCATTTCCTGCCGGGCATCCTGCAGCTCGACGGCAATCAGCGGACGCCGTGGGACTACTACTGGGAGTGGTACGTCCCGGTGAACGAGGACTATCACACATCCGTCATGCTCTACGGCAAGGTCGTGGACAGCGACGCGGAAGAACAGGCCTGGCGCGACCACATGTTCGCGATGTTCCCGCTCGTCTGGTCGACGGATCCCGAGGTAGACGGGTTCCTGAACTTCGACGGCTTTGTCCGCGAGAAGTCGCACCACGTGTACAAGCATGAGAACTGGTTCCAGCGCGCCCGTCTCTACAGGCCCGATGCCCTGATCACGGACTGGCGCAGGTTCGTGGAGACCCACGCCCGTGACATCTGCCGCCGCGACGGCAACTGGGCCCGCCGGGAACAGTACGAACCGCCGGAGATCGTCTACGACATCCAGGGCCGTCACCTGCCGCCGGCCTAGACGGAGGTGACGATGGGGTGCGCGATCCCTTCCATTTGCTGCTTCCGCCATGTCTGGTGCCCGGCCTCTCGGGCGCGGAACTCCGGCATGATCTGCCTGGCCAGGATCCCAGTCATCCTGCCCGGCGTCTTCGGAACGAGCGGCTTGAAGAACAGACCGAACTTACAGGCGCTCCTTCGAGTGGTCGATGACACAAAGCACCGGCGAAGGTCCTGATCTGCAGCGAGTGGTCAGCCCATCGCGGTGACGCCGCCGTCGATCACCACGTTGGCGCCGTTGATGTAGGACGAATCATCTGAGGCCAGGAACGCCGCGAGCTTTGCCACGTCTTCGGGCTCTCCCACCCGGCCGGACGGGACCAGGGCCAGCCAGGAGGCCAGGGCCTCCGGGTCGTCGGCCCGCGGTGCCGTGGCTGGCGTGCGGATGAGGCCCGGGGTGATGGCGTTCGCCCGGATACCGAACGACCGGCCCGCCGCCGTGAGCTGGCGGGTCAGCGACAGGACCCCGCCCTTGGCCGCGGCGTGGGCGCTGATCGCGCCGTGCAGGGTGCCGCGGATCGCACTGGCGGACGAGACGTTGATGATGTTCCCGCCGCCGCGGCGGACGAAGTGCGGCCACACCGCCCGCGTGCACAGGTAGACGAGGTGCAGCTCGTTGTCGATGGTGAAGTACCACTCCTCGAGCGGTTGCGAGCCGAAGTCACCGGTGCGCAGGGCCGAGGCATTGTTATAGAGCACGCTCACATCGCCAAGCGCCGCAAGTCCTGCCGAAACCCACGCATTGGCGCCGTCCCAGGTGGACAGGTCCACCGGCGCGAGGGCCGCCATGTCGCCGCCGGCGGCCCGGACCATCTCGACCGTTTCGGCGCTCGAGTCGGCGTCCACGTCACAGCCGAACACCCGCGCGCCCTCGGCGGCGAACTCCACCGCTGCGGCACGGCCCATCCCCCGCCCGGTGCCGCTGATCAGCACCGCCTTGCCACCCAGCCGCCCCCTGGCCGGGCGCTGGCTGGTCATGCGCCGACGGTGGCGAGAGAGCGGATCCGCGGCAGGACCTTCGAGCCGAATGTGGCGATCTGCTCGGCGGTCTCCTCAAAGCTGTAGTAGCCGAAGTTGAAGCTCAGGTCGAGGATGCCCACACCGGTCAGCTCGTGGAACTCACGGATCTGGGCCACCAGGGCATCCGGGTCGCCGTGGAATTGCAGGAACCCGAAGGCGAACCCGGCGTCTTCTTGCGGCGAACCGCCTGGCCGCTGCGGGCCCGACGCGGGCCGGTCATCTGGCCGGGAACCGGGACCGGGCGGCGGGGCGTCGCCGCGGAACCGCGCGACCAGGCCGTCGGCGTGCGCCGGATCGTTGCCCACGACGCAGAACGCGCGGTAGAGCATCTGGTCGGGCCTTGGGGTCCAGCCCGCCGCCGCGCACTCCTGCCGGTAGTGCTGCATGAGCTGAGCGACCCGCTTGGGGCCGAAGTACGAACAGCCCGCGCCGAAACCGTTCTTGGCCGCGAACGACCCGGAGTCCGGGCTGTTGGCCGAGCTGTACAGGGGCATGTGCGGGACCTGAGTCGGACCCGGCCACACCGACACGACCGGGAAATCGTAGTACTCGCTCTTCCAGGAAAACGGTTCCGGCTCGCTGAGCGCGCGCTTGATCAGCAGCATTGCCTGCTCGGTGCGGCCACGGGTCTCGTCGGCGCTGACGTTGTAGTTTACGAACTCGTTCGGCGTCCCGCGCAGCGGCATCGCGATCAGCCGACCACCGGAGAGCTGGTCGAGCATCGCGAGCTCCTCGGCAATGCGCACCGGATTGTTCATCGAAACCAGCGGCCCCAGCAGGGCGATCCCTGCTTCCTCTACCACGCGGGTTAGCGCGGCGGCGGTCAGTGCGGGGTTGGGATTGCACATGCCGGCCTGGTAGTGGTGCTCAGACACGCTGACGTAGTCGAAGCCGGCCTGGTCAGCGAGCCCGGCAAGGGCCAGCGCATCCTGGACGGCACGCTTGCCACGCTCAGGGTCCCAGAGCGCGCGGGGGGTGGCGGTGAAGACGCGGCTCAGCGCCTCTGGGTCGTCATAGGTGTTCATGCAGGTAAACGAGACCTTCACCGGATCCTCCCGCGGCGTCGGCATCAGCTGGCTAGGTAATATTACAGTAGCTGGCAACTGTTACATCAGTGCTGGAGCGCGACATTCCCAGCGCCAGGCTTCGGCACCGTCTTTTCCAGGCCGGCCGGGGCGCCCAGCCACCTCAGGAACTGTCGGGCTCCTGATCTTCTGTCATATCAGTGTGCTCAGGTTACTATTTCAGCATGCACGTTGGCTTCAGCTTCATCCGTCCGTCCAGGCCCTTCCAGTGCCAGTGCGTCAGCCGCCACGGCTTCCGGTGGTGCGCCGAGCGCGCGACGCAAGAGGACGGGCTGTGCGACCAGTGCCGCGCCGACGCGCGGTGCGCGGCGTCCCGGCACGCGTCCCGGCTGTCGCCGGGAGGCCCGGGGACGCCGGGCGCACGAGAGCCCTCAGACTGAGCAACGGCGCAGTCGTCGGCGAGGCCCTGAGCCAGGTGCCGGTCTCGTACCAGGACGGAGGTTGGGATGGATCTCGGGATAGCCGGCCGCTGCGCGATTGTGTGCGCGTCGAGCCAGGGACTAGGCCGAGCCTGCGCCGCAGCACTCGTGACAGAAGGCGTCGACGTCGTCATCAACGGCCGCGACCTCGGCAAGCTCGAGGTGACCGCGGCCGGGCTGCGCTCCATGGGCGGCGGGTCCGTGCTGCCGGTCGCGGCAGACACCACCACCCCGGAAGGCCGGCAGACACTGCTGGCCGCCTGCCCGGAACCGGACATCCTGGTTACCAACAACGCTGGGCCCCGGCCCGGCAGCCTCGACGACATCACCGACGACGACCTGCAAAGAGGCCTGGAACTGCACTATTTCGCACCGCTCGCACTGGCCAGGGCCGTCATGCCGGGGATGCGCGAGCGCCGGTTCGGGCGCATCGTGGCCATCACGTCGGCCATGGTGACGGCGCCGCGCAGCATGATGGTGGCCTCCGCGGGAGCCAGGACCGGCATGACCTCGGTGCTGAAGGCGATCTCGCATGACGTGGCGCGCGACAACGTAACCATCAACTTCCTGCTGCCCGAGCGCATCGACTCGCCACGGCAGGTTCAGGTGGCCCGCTTCGACATGGAGCGACACGGGATCAGCTACGACGAGGCGCGGCGGCGCCAGGCCGAGTCGATCTCGGCCGGGCGGCACGGCCAGCCAGAGGAACTCGGCGCGGCGTGCGCGTTCCTGTGCAGTGTGCAAGCCGGCTTCATCTCGGGGCAGAACCTCCACCTCGACGGCGGCAGCTACGTCGGCCTGGTCTGACAACGGCATCGCCGGGACGCCTTCGCACCGCAAAAGTCCAGGTAGAGTGCCACAAACCAAGGTTAAGTTACGCAGAGTAATGTAACGTGCCCGTTGCGCGAGCTAATGAACAATCGTATATCAAATCTTGACGCCCCAGGCGTAACGGGACAGACTCCTGTTGACTGTCAGAAACGTCAGATACACATAGCTGCAACATCAGACCTCGGCTCTAGCAGACCCCGCACGCCTAATGAACAGGGGAGATACGTGAGACAGCGACTCGGAACGCAGCGCCCCCACGTCAGACATCGCCGTAGTGCCGGGATGGCCAGTGTGCTCGTGGCGGCCGCCCTCGCCGCCGCAGCCTGCGGCGGCGGCACCAGTTCAAGCAGCCCCGCGAGCAAGGCCAGCACCCGTGGCGGGACGCTGACGATCGCGTCGACCGGCCCCTCAAGCCTCAATCCGTCGTCGGCGGCGAACAACGCGCCGGGAGTCTATGTCGTGCTGGCCTATGCCTCGCTGATCAACTGGACGAACGCCAACACGTTCACCCCCGGGCTGGCCACCTCGTGGAAGTACGTGGGCAGCAACGACAAGACTTTCCAGCTGACACTGCGCAAAGGGGTGAAGTTCTCCGACGGCGAGGCCATGACGGCGCAGGCGGTGGCGAACTCGATCAACTACTTCAAGAAGAGCAATGGCGGGCCCACCGGGCTGGACTACCAGAACATCACCGCCACGGCCACCGGCCCGCTGCAGGTAACGCTCACCAGCACGATCCCCGACCCGTACTTCGTGCAGCTGTGCACGCCGTTCTACCTCGGTGGCGCGATCATCGCACCCAAGGGCCTGGCAGACCCCAAGCTGCTGCAGACGCAGTCCGAGGGCGCGGGTGAGTATGTACTGCAGGCATCTCAGTCGGTCGCCAACGACCACTACACGTACACGGCCAACCCCAACTACTACGACCAGAGCGCCATCCATTACAAGAAGGTCGTCATCCAGGTCATCAACGAGGAGCAGTCCGCTGTGGCCGCGCTGAGGACGGGCCAGATCCAGCTTTACATCGGCGGCAGCAAGGTCAGCTCCGGCTCGGTGGCCAGCGCTGGGGGTTACGTGCTCGCCGGGCCCTCCTACTGGGTGGGCCTGCAGCTCCTGGACTGGCAGGGCAAGGTGTTCAAGCCGCTCGGCAACGTGAAGGTGCGCCAGGCGCTCTCCTACGCGCTCAACAGGACGGCCATTACCGACGCGGTGTTCGGCAAGTACGCCACCCCCACGGCCGAGCCCGCTCTGCGCAGCTGGGCCGGCTACAGCACATCGCTGAGCAGCAGCTTCTCCTACAACCCCGCCAAGGCGAAGCAGCTGCTGGCCCAGGCAGGATATCCCGGCGGCAAGGGCGTCACGGTGCCGATGGTCTACCTCGGTTTCAGCTGGTTCTCCGAGCTCGCGCAGGCGATCGGGCAGGAGCTCAAGGCCGTGGGCATCAACGTGCAGTACGACCCGGTCACGACCATCGGCGCCATGCTGCAGGCGATCTACAGTGGCAAGGTCGCCGCGTACAACATCCCGATCAGCATGACGGAGCCGTATTTCCTCTATCCGCAGAACTTCGGCCCGAAGGGCAACCTGAACGGCATGAACGAGGTCACCCCGTCGCTGCAGAACCTGTACGACACAGCGGTCAGCAGCCCGTCCAGCGCCTCGTGGACCAGCTTCCTCTCCTGGCTGACCAACAACGCCTACACCCTTCCCACGTCGATCGCGGACCAGCTCTACTACGTCGCGAACAACACCAACGCGGGAATCAACGCGGCGACCGGTCTGATGGACTACACCGAGATCTCGCCAAAGTCATGACGCAACGTCCCTAGCAAGGGCCTTGTGCCCGCCGTCGGCCGACGGCGGGCACAAGGCCGCCGACCGGAAGGGAGGACCGCCGCGTGGTCCGGCTAATCCTGCGCCGCCTGGCCCTGTCGGTGCCGCTCGTGCTGGTGGTGTCGATGCTGGTGTTCGTACTGGAGGCGCTGACACCAGGCAACGCGGCGCGATCCATCCTCGGCTCGGGCGGGACACAGGCGCAGTACCAGGCGCTGCGCAGGCAGCTGGGCCTGAACCAGCCGCTGGTCGTGCAGTACTGGCACTACATCGACAAGGTCTTCCACGGGAACTTCGGGTCCTCGCTGCTGACCGGCCAGGCGGTTACCACGCTGCTGAACCAGCGGCTGCCGGTCACGCTGTCGCTGATCATCCTGAGCACGCTCCTGGCGGCGGTCGCCGGGATCTTGCTGGGCACGATCAGCGCGGTACGGGGCGGCGTGATCGGCAAGATCGTCGATGTGCTGTCGATGGCCGGGCTGGCGCTGCCCAGCTTCTGGCTGGGCCTGGTCCTGGTGGTGCTGTTCGCCGAGGACCTGCGGTGGTTCCCGGCCACCGGCTACACCGCGCTGGACGTCTCGGTGACCGCGTGGCTACGCTCGCTGGTCCTGCCCGTGATCGCGCTGGGAATGGCGGGAATCGCCGGCATCGCCAAGACGACCCGGGAGAGCATGCTCGACGTGCTGAGCCGGGACTTCATCCGCACGCTGCGGGCGGCCGGCGTGCCGGAAAACTCGATCATCTGGAAACACGCACTGCGGAACGCCGCCATCCCGGTGCTGTCGATCACCAGCCTGATCTTCATCGGCGCGCTGTCCGGCACCGTGTTCGTGGAGACCGTCTTCGTCCTCCCCGGGCTGGGCAGCCTGCTGGTCACCGCCGTGAACAACCACGAGATCGCGGAGATCGAAGGGGTCGCGATCTACTTCACGCTGATCGTCGTGGCGGTCAACCTGATCGTGGACATCGCGTACGGCTGGCTCAACCCGAAGGTGCGGACATCATGAGTCTGGCGAACACCGACGTACCGCCGACCGAGCCGATCGGCGGCGCAGGCCCGGCCACCGATGGGCGGGCCGTCGGCTCCCAGCCCGGCTTCGGCCGCCGCCTGCTGCGCCAGCCGATGGCCGTCGCCGCGCTGGCCTACCTCATCCTGATAGTCCTGGCCTGCGCGTTTGCCCCGCTCATCGCGCCGTACGGGCCCTACACCCAGGACCTGATGCACACCCTGTCCGGCCCCTCAGCGCAGCACCTGCTGGGCACGGACGACCTTGGCCGCGACGTGTTGTCGCGCCTGCTGTACGGCGGGCAGACCACGCTGCTGGGGGTCGCGGAGGCCGTGGTCGTGGTCGCGATCGTGGGCACGGTCTTCGGGATAACGGCCGGCTACCTCGGCGGCTGGGTCGATCACGTCATCAGCCGCGTCGTCGACGTCGTCATCTCCATCCCCAGCGTGATCGTGATCCTGGGGGTGCTGGCCATTTTCGGCAACAACATGACCACCGCGATGATCACATTCGGCCTGGTGGCTGGCGGTGCGCTGGTCCGGGTGGTGCGCAGCGTCACGCTCGCCGTCCGCCAAGAGCTGTACGTCGCCGCGGCGCGCGTGTCCGGGGTGAGCCAGCCATCGATCGTGTTCCGGCACATCCTGCCGCGGCTGACGGGGCCGGTGATCGTGCAGCTCTCGCTCTTCGCGGGTGTCGCGCTTGCCTTCCAGACCGGCCTGGCCTTCCTGGACCTCGGCACGATCGCGCCGGCGCCAAGCTGGGGCGGGATGGTGGCCACCGCCTCGACGCTACTGTCCGAGGAGGGCTGGCTGCTGATTCCGTCCGGCGGGATCATCGCGCTGACGATCCTGGCGTTCGCGTTCATCGGCGACGCGGCGCGCGACGCCAGCGCGGAGGCCTGGTCGGGGAACCAGCCGTCGCGGCGCCAGCGCCGAGCCGCCCGTCCCGGACGGCCCTCACCCACCGCGGCGGGCGGTGCTCAGGCTGCGGACGGGCGGCGGGAGGGCACGGTTCCGGCTGCTCCAGCGCGGCCACCGGAGCCCGGGGCGGTGCTGTCGGTACGGGACCTGACCGTGTGCTTCGGCCAGGGGGCCCGCCGGGTCACGGTCGTCGACGGCGTGAGCTTCGACATCTTTCCCGGGGAGGTGGTCGGGCTCGTCGGCGAGTCCGGGAGCGGCAAGACCATGACCGCGCTGTCCCTGCTCGGGCTGCTGCCGAGTGGCGGCACCGTCGAGCGCGGCACCGCGATGCTGGCCGGCCGGGACCTGCTGGCGCTGAACGCCAGGGATCTGCGTGCCGTCCGCGGCACCGAGATCGCGCTGATCTCCCAGGAGCCGATGTCCAGCCTGGACCCGGTGTTCCGCGTCGGTGCGCAGCTCGGCGAGATCGTCCGCTGCCACCACGGGCTGTCCCGCAAGGCGGCCCGCGTGCGGACGCTGGAGCTGCTGGAGATGGTGCGGCTGCCCGAACCTGCCGACATCGCGCACCGCTACGCACACGAGCTGTCCGGCGGGCAGGCTCAGCGGGTGGCGATCGCGGCCGCGCTGGCCGCCGAACCCAAGCTGCTGATCGCTGACGAGCCCACGACAGCGCTCGACGTCACGGTTCAGGCCGAGATCCTCGAACTGCTGCGAACCCTGCAGGACAGCCGCCAGATGGCGGTGATCTTCGTGACGCACAACCTGGCTGTGGTCGCTGACATTTGTGCCCGCGCCATCGTGATGCAGCGCGGCAAGATCGTGGAGTCATCGGACGTGCACGACCTGTTCGCGGCCCCCCGGCACGACTACACCAGATCCTTGCTGGCCGCCACGCCCAGCCTGCTGGACGACGCCGTGCGGCCCCGGCCAGCCCCGGACCAGCCGGGCGGGCACGACCCGACCACCGCCCCAGCGACCAGCGAGGTAGTACATGACTGACCAGGTACCCGCGGCCGACCTGCTCACCGTGTCGGACCTGCGAGTCGAGTTCGCCCGGCGGCGCCGTACGCCTCTGGTCGCGGTGAACGGGGTATCGTTCACGATCGGCGCTCACGAGACGGTCGCCATCGTCGGTGAATCCGGGTCCGGCAAGACCACGATCGGCCGGGCCATTCTCGGCATGATCCAGCCGCAGGCCGGCAGCATCCGGGTCAACGGCTCGGAGACCGTGCGCCTCCGGCACCGCGAACGCCGGGCACTGACCCAGAAGCTGCAGGTGGTGTTCCAGGATCCGTACGGCTCGCTCAACCCCGCACTGACGATCGGCGCGATCCTGACCGAGCCGCTGCGGATCCACCACGACCTGTCCCGCGAGGCAGCCCGGGAGCGGATCGCCGAACTGCTCCGGCGGGTCGGCCTGCCGCCGGACGCGGCCTCCCGGTATCCGGCCCACTTCAGCGGCGGGCAGCGGCAGCGCATCGCGATCGCTCGCGCACTTTCCGTCTCACCCCAGCTCGTCATCTGTGACGAGCCAACAAGTGCGCTCGACGTCTCCACCCAGGCACAGGTGCTCGAGCTGCTCACGCGCCTGCAGCAGGACACCGGGCTCGCCTACCTGTTCATCACCCACGACCTTGCCGTGGTGCGCCACTTCGCGCAGCGGGTCCTGGTGCTGCGCAGCGGCGAGGTGGTGGAGGAGGGCACCGCCGCGCAGATCTGCGAGTCCCCGCAGCACTCGTACACCCGCGCCCTGGTGGCTGCGGCCCCGGTGCCCGATCCGGTGCTCCAGCGCGCGCGCCGTGAGGCGGCCCGCGCCGCCCACGCGGCATGACGGTTGGTCGGCTGAACCCAAGGGAGTGCATGTGACCGGTTACGGCGTGGTGTGGCCCAGCCAGGGAGTCGTGGAGATCGAGGAGGTCGAGCCGGGCAAGCCCGGTCCTGGCCAGGTCCTGATCGACACGGCGTACTCGCAGATCAGTCCGGGTACCGAACGCACCTGGCTGCTGGGCATCGATCCCATGCCGTGGGGGTTCCCATTCCGGCCCGGGTACTGCCTGTCCGGCGTGATCAATGCGGTGGGCGACGGTGTCGAGGATTATGCTCCCGGCGACCGGGTGGTGGCCGTGGCCCGGCACGCCTCCGCGGTCGTCACCGGAACCGATCAGGTGCTGCACGTACCAGACGAGGTCGACCTGAAGACCGCCGTGTTTTTCCACCTTGCGTTCGTCGCTCTGCTGGGCACCCGCCGGGCGCAGATCCAGCTGGGCGAGCCGGTGGCGGTGCTCGGCCTCGGGCCGATCGGCCTGCTCGCTCTGCGCGCGGCCCGGCTGCAGGGCGCGGTGCCCGTGATCGCGATGGACATAGAGCCGAGCCGGCTGGCCCGGGCCCCGGGCTGCGGTGCCGATCTCGTCGTCGACGCCTCCGATGCGGCGGCGGTCGCCACCATGATCGAGCAGACCGGTGGGCCCGCAGCGGTGATCGAGGTAACCGGGGCGCACGCGCCGATGCGCCAGGCCCTGGAGATCGTGCAGCGCATGGGGCGGGTGGTGCTGCTCACCAGCAGGCATGGCGAGTCGCAGGTCGATTTGCACGGGGCCGTCCACCTGAAGGGCGTCACGATCATCGGCGCGCAGACCATGGCCCGACCGCGGCACGACTCCCGGCCGGGCCTGTGGACCTGGCGCGACGACGCCCGTGCGTTCCTTGACCTGCTGCGGTACCGGCACTGGTCCGTGGATGATCTCGTCACGCACGTGGTCCCCGCGCGGCAGGCCTCCATCGTCTACGAGCTGGTCGCGGCGGCGGACCCGTCGGTGATCGGCGCCCTGCTCGACTGGTCCTGACCGTCGCCGCCGGCTGCCTGTGCCGGGCGGCCGCCGCCTTATTAGGAGCTCTTTTGACCGACGATGACGAGGCTGCGCTGCAGCGGGCCGAGTCCGAGCGCTGCCGGGCCATCTCCGAGCTCGACCTGGCGGCGCTGGACCGGCTGCTGACCGACGAGCTCAGCCACACCCACGCCACCGGTGTGACCCAGGACAAGGCCGGCTATCTGGCCGGACTGGGCGGGCGACCGCGCCAGACCACACGACGCGATCTCCAGATTCGCGTCTACGGCGACACGGCGGTCATGACCGGCGTGCTCGTCAACTCTTTCCCGGCGAGCGAGCAGGCACCTGCGCGGGTGAGCGAGCTGCACGCGCTGCAGGTCTGGGTGCGCCGGCCGGGCGGATGGCAGCAGGCGGCCTTCGCGGCATCGGGCCGCGGCTAAGAACAGGCTGGAGGGCTCATGCCGGAATCAGGGCCGCTGAGATTGCGGACCGCGATCAGCGGGCTGGACCACCATGCGGCGCTGCTGGACGGACGAGTGACGATCCCGGGCGTCCAGCTAGAGCCGGCCGGAGGTACGGACTACGCGGCGGTGTTCCGTGAGATGTGCCGCGAACTGGCCTACGACGTGGCCGAGCTCAGCGTCATGTCCTACTACGCCGCGCGGCAGTACGGGCTGCCGATCACCGCGATCCCGGTGGTGCCGCGGCACCAGTTCCACCATCGCGACTTCCTGATCAACCTCTCGGCCGGGATCAGCCACCCGGCCGACCTGGCGGGTAAGCGGGTGGGCACGCGGACCTACACGGTCACCCCGGGGGTGCTGGACCGCGGGATCCTCAGCGATGAGTTCGGCGTGGATACCGACAGCGTCACCTGGGTACTGGGCGAGCCCGAGCACGTGGCCGAGTGCGAGCAGCACTACCCGGCGAACGTCGTGCCCGGCAAGGGCGAGGACCTGTTCCCCCGGCTCGCCGCGGGGGACCTGCAGGCCGGCATCGCGGGTGCCAACCTGAAGCGCGCCAGCTCACCGGCCGTGGGCCCGCTGTTCGCCGATGCGGAGGCGCTGGACCTGGCGCAGTACCGGCGCACCGGCGTCGTTCCTGCCTTCACGCTCATCGCAGTGCGCGACGAGGTGCTGGAGGGCCGGGAGTGGCTGCTGGAGGCGCTCTACGACGCGTTCGCGGCGGCCCGGGAATACGGCCTCCAGCCCGATCCTGGCGTCGCCCGTATCGTGCCCGGCGATCCGGTGCCGTTCGGGCTCGATGCCAACCGGGCCAGCTTCGAGGAGCTGCTGCGGCTGGGCCGCGAGCAGCACATCCTCGGCCCGCAGCCCGACGAACGGCTGACGATCGGCCATCTGTTCCCCGGTTTCGGCTGACCGCCGGGCCCTGATGCTCCCCGGGAGGCCGCCATGATCACGCCATGGGTGTTCGAGTTCTTTCACGCGCTGCACGACCCGGCCGAGCGGGAGGACCCCGCCCTGGTTCAGCAGCAGTTCCGGTGGCACCTGGACCTGTGGGCGGATGACGAGGCCCGCGGCTTCGAGGGGATCTTCTTCAGCGAGCATCATTTCGGCCCGGCCTACAGCCCATCGCCGAACCTGCTGATCGCGGCGCTGGCCGGGCGCACCCGCACGCTCCGGCTGGGCGTGCTGGGCACCGTCGCGGCGCACGCGACGCCGTGGCGGGTTGTCGAAGAATTCGCGATGCTGGACCACCTGACCGGCGGCCGCCTGGAGATGGGCGTGGTCAGCGGGATACCGCCGGAGCTGATCCAGGTGGGCATCGGCCGGGAGGAGGCGGCAGCGCGCCATGCCGAGGCCCTGGACGTGCTGCTGGATGCGCTGCGCCACCGCGTGGTCTCGCACGACGGTGAGTGCTTCCGGTTCGACCAGCTGCGCCTGACCCCGATCTTCTGCCAGCAGAGCCCCGCCATCTGGACCGCGGCGATCAGCCCGGCCTCGGCCGCCCGGGCCGCGGGCCGCGGGCTGAAGATGTGCAGCGGCTTCGCGTCGGCAAAGGGGCTGGTCCCGGTGTATGACGCGTACCGGGAGGCGGCCCGGGCCGCGGGTCAGCCGGACGGCCCCGACCGGCTCGCGCTGCGCCGCCAGATCGCGGTTGTGGAGAGCGGCGACCGCGTCGGCGAGGCGCGGCAGATCGTGCGGCACGGCTTCGAGGTGCTGGCACAGGCCAGCCGGGAAGCGGAGAAGGTGCTGGACTCGGGCGCGGCCCGGATCGATGAGGAGGAGCTGATCTCCGGCACGCCCGAGCAGGTCGCCGAGCAGATCATCCGGCAGTGCCGCACGGTCGGGGCCGGCCATTTCCTGGCCGGCTTCAACATCTACGAGCCGGAGCTGATGCGCCGCACCAGGGACCTGTTCGGCTACGAGGTCATCCCGCTGCTGCGCAAAGCAGACATCAGCTGAGCGGGCCCCGCCTGCGGCGTCCCCGCCAGCCCGGGCTCGGCCGTACCGCGTCAGGCGCAGTACGCCAGCAGCTCGCACTGCACCAGCACCCCGGCGGGCAGCTCGGCGACCACCGTGTGCCGGGCGGGCCGCTGATCGGCGTCCGGGAACATCTCCAGCCAGCGAGGATTGATCGTGTCGCGGGCCGACCGCTGCCTGACGAAGAACGTGAGCTTCACGACGTCGTCCGGTGTCGCCCCGGCCACGGTAAGGATCCGCCCGAGGTTGGCGAACAGGTTGTCCACCTGCGTAGCCAGGTCGGCAGGCATTTCCGACGTCGCCGGGTCGATACCGGAGATCGCGCTGGATGCCAGCAGCGGCCCCTTGCGGGCGGCGACCGGTATCGGCGCGGTGTGGGCGAGCTCATCGATGTCAATAGTCTGGCGCGTGCTCATGGTTGAGGCAGCGTACCGCACGCGGCGCCGCGTGGCCGCACTCCTGATATTCCAGATTACTTGCCGTGGCATACTTGAAGTGGCCAGGCGAGACCGGCCGGCCAGAAGGTAGTGACAGGTGAGCAGACATGAGGTCGCGGAGCGCGACTTGCGCGACGTCGCACATCTGGCGCATGTGCAGCTCCTCACGCCCGTCCCGGATGACAGCGCGGCCTACTTCACCCGCATGCTGGGGATGGTCCCGGTCCACGCGGAGGGCGGCTCGGTGTTCCTGCGAGGTGTCTGGGACTACGAGCAGTACTGCCTGCAGCTGACCGAGGCGCCGCAACCCGGCATCGGCCGTGTCGCGCTGCGGGCCCGCCGCGAGGCCGCCCTGCACCGCCGGGCGGCCGCCCTTGCCGAGGCCGGCCTCGGCAAGGGCTGGACCGGCGGCTTCGGCCACGGGCCCGCGTATGCGTTCACCGACCCTGACGGGCACCCTTTCGAGATTTACTACGAGACCACCCGGTACCAGCCGCCGCCCGACCTGGCTGCGCCGATGAAGAACCAGCCGCAGCGCCACCGAGGCGTCGGAGCCGGGGTCCGGCGCCTCGAGCACGTGAACCTGCTGGCCCGTGACGTTGGGCGCTGTCGGCTGGCCCTCGAGCGCAGCCTCGGCCTGCAGACCAATGAGATCGTCATGCACGACGACGCCGAGGAGGCCGGCGCCTGGATGAGCTCGACCATCCAGGGCCACGAGGTCATCTATACCCGGGACGCGCTGCGGGCCAGCGGGCGGCTGCACCACGTGGCGTTCTGGCTGGACTCGCGGGATGAGGTGCTGCGGGTCGCCGACCTCTACCAGGACCAGGGCGTGACCATCGAGGCCGGCCCGTCGCGGCACACCGCCGTCCAGTCGTTCTACCTCTACTGCTACGAGCCGGGAGGCAACCGCATCGAGGTCACCACCGGCGGGTACCTGGTATTCGACCCGGACGCGCCGCCGGTGGTGTGGAGCGCGGACGAGTGGGCCGGGCGGGCCGGCTGGGGCCACCCGCTGCCCGTGACATTCCACACCTACGGCACGCCATCGGCCGACGCGCAGGCGACGGACGCGGCGACGACACGAGAGGATTCTGGATGAAAAAGGCTAGCCTGGCCGGGTTGCGCGGGGTGGACGTCCGGGAGGGGGTCCAGCGCCGGTCCTTCTCTGGTGACGGCGCCACGCTGGCCTGGACTACGCTGTCGCCGGGGCACGCTCCGCGACCGCACACACACCCGCACGAGCAGATCGTGTACATCGTGTCCGGGCGGGCCGCGTTCACGGTCGGCTCTGAGACAACCGAGCTCGGCCCCGGAGACATGCTGGTCGTCCCTCCGGACGTGGAGCACTACGCCGAGACCGTCGGCGAGGAGCCCTGCGTGGACCTGAGCGTCTTCTCGCCGCGCAGAGACGACTACGCGGCGCAGGAGTAGGCCTTTGGGCGGCCCGGCCGGCCCCAGCGGTCAGTCATCCTCTGGCACCGAGGACTGCAGCCGCGTCTGCAGGTGGTGGCCCTCGTGCTGCTCGCGCGCGTAGTGCTCGAGCAGGAGGTCGTGCCCGAGGTCGTTGCGGTAGTCCCGCCAGACCGAGTGGATGTGGTTGCCGCTGTCGATCGCGTTGTCAAACTCGATGAGGATGTTGCGGGTCTGCACGCGGTAGTAGTGGCTGGTGCCGCGCTCCAGGCCGCCTGCCCAGCAGAAGTAGATGTTTTCCAGGCCCTCCTTGGCCAGCCGGGCCTTCTGCCGGCCGGCGAGCTCTTCGGGAATCCGGTCCAGGTAGCAGTGCACGAGGTCGGTCAGCGTCCCGGCCTGCGCATCGGGCAGTTCCGCACCGGCGACGCCGCGCGGCTCGTCCTTGACGAACTTCAGCGCCTCCCGGTCGGCGTCGGTGATCTGGTACCAGGGGATGCCCAGATCGACGTAGTCCGGGTACTCGACCTTGCCGATGAACGGCACCTGCCGCGTTGCGTAGTCGGCCGGCGCGACCGGGTGGATCACCGCGCGGTCCCTGAGCTCCCCGGGCAGACCGTGCAGCAGGGCGAAGCCCAGGTCCTCGTCGTCGCGCAGCGGGCTGAGCGTGCCGGCCTGGGCGGGCTGGGCCCCCATGTTGCATGGTGTCACGGTCAGGTAGCGCTGCTCGATGATCGTGTAGCAGATGCACAGGTGGTGGCCGAGCACCCGCCAGCCCCAGGTGTCCTCGAACCCAGGACGGCCATAGAAGCTCAGGTAGTACAGATCGCTGTTGCGGAAGTCGCCGCCGATCGGGCCGAGCCGGCCGATCTCAAGCTCGCGCAGGATGTTCTCCATGGCCATGATCTGCAGGGCCTTGGTGTAGCCGGTCATGCTGGTCCCGGCCCGGAGCAGGGTGTGCGCGATGATCCGCTGGTGGCGGTCCAGATCGGCGAGCGGAATGCCGATGCGGTCTGGCTTGGGAATGAAGTCCCAGTCCAGCCGACGGGGATCGGCCATCGGGTACTCGGCTGCGCGCCGCTGCTCGGGGCTGAGGCTGTACAGAAGCGCCCAGGTGGCGGTCAGCATTTTCCGGATCGTCTCCGGCGCCTCGAAGGCCGTGCTCATCCGTGCTCCTTCTCGGTCGTTCCGGACGCCCGCCGCCGGTTGCCGGCCCTGGGCTGAGCAGGATATGTTTCCATCGGCGTCCTTTGGAGGTATGTCAGTATGCGCCTTGTAACATTCCACGAGAACGGTGGCCGCGCAAGGTTCGGCGTGGTTTCGGGCGCCGGAATCGTGGACCTCTCGGCACGGATGGCCCCGGAGATCACCTCGGTCCGCGCGCTGCTGGCCAGCGGCGAGCTGGCGGAGGCCGCCGAGGCCGGCGCCGCGGAGCCAGATGTCGCCCTTGCCGATGTGACGTTGCTGCCGCCGGTGCCCGACCCGGCCAAGATACTGGCCATCGGCCTGAACTACGCCGACCACCGCGCGGAGGGCAACGCGCCCGAGGTCAGCCACCCCACGGTGTTCACCCGGTACCCCGACAGCCAGGTCGGGCACGGTGAGGCACTGCGCCGCCCGGACGCGGCCGCCCAGTATGACTACGAGGGTGAGCTTGCCGTGGTGATCGGCCGCACGTGCTTCCTGGTGCCGGAACAGGACGCGATGTCCTACGTGGCCGGCTACTCGGCCTACAACGACGGATCGGTGCGCGACTGGCAGCGGCACACCAGCCAGTTCATCCCGGGCAAGAACTTCTACCGCTCCGGCGCGTTCGGCCCCTGGCTGGTCACCGCCGACGAGGTGCCCGACCTGGGTGAGCACTGGCTCGAGACCCGGGTCAACGGGCAGCGAGCCCAGCGCGCGCCGCTGTCCGACATGATCTTCGGCGTCCCGGCCCTGATCGCCTACATCTCGACGTTCACCCCGCTGGCCCCCGGTGACGTCATCGTGACCGGCACCCCAGCGGGTGTGGGCGTTTACCACGACCCGCCGCTGCTGCTCAAGCCGGGAGACGTGGTCGAGGTGGAGATCTCCTGTGTCGGCGTGCTGCGCAACACAGTCGCCGCTCAGGCGGACGTGGACGGGCACCGGGCTCCCTAGCGAGCCCGGTAACGCGCGGCAGCGGCGGCCCCCTTCTGCGGCTCCTGGCTAGCGCTCACCCGGCCTGCCATGGCACGCTGGTTGCAGCTATCTGAAGTTTTAGACTGCGGATCTAAATATTTTCATTTCTACCGCCGCAGCGCTGAGCGCGCCGCGCGGAAGGAGACCGCCATGCCCGATCCCGCCGACCTGCTCACCGGAAAGATCTACTACAGGGGCGAGCCGGGCTACGAGCCGCTGCGGCTGAAGCCCGCCCGCGCCGAGGTGGACTGGAACGCCCGAGCCGTCGACCGGTACCCGGACGCCGTCGTGGTCGCGCGGGACGATCAGGATGTCGTCGCGGCGGTCCGGCTGGCGCGCGGGCGGGGCTGGAACGTCAAGGCCCGGTCCGGCGGCCACAGCTGGGTTGACTCGAGCATCCGCGACGGCGGCGTGCTGATCGACCTCTCCCACATGACCGAGATCACCGTCGACGTGAGGGAGCGGACCGCCATCGTCGGCCCCGGCGTCCGCAGCCAGGAGCTCAACCCGCACCTGCTGCCGCACGGGCTGTACTTCCCGACCGGCGGATGCCGGGACGTCGGCTTCGGCGGCTTCGTCCTGCAGGGCGGCTTCGGCTTCAACACCACCGAGGTCGGGGTGGCCGCGATGAGCGTCACCTCGATGGACGTGGTGACCGCCGATGGGGAGCTCGTGCACGCCAGCGACGCGGACAATCCCGACTTGTTCTGGGCGGCACGCGGCTCTGGTTCCGGTTTCTTCGGCGTGGTGACCCGATTCCACGTCCGGCTGCACCCGATGCCGCCGGAGATCCGCGCCCGCGGGTTCTTCTATGCGCCCGAGGACGCCGGTGTTATCTTCCGCTGGCTGATGGAGCTCAGCGAGGCCGGGCTCCCGCAGGGACTGCAGATCGGTGTATTCGTGCTGCCCAAGTTCGCCGAGACCGTGCCCGGAGGGACGGGCGCGGTGGTCAACGTCTTCGGCGTGGCCAAGTCCAGCACCGAGGAACACGCCCTGGAATTGCTCCGCGTCCTCGACACGTGCCCTGCGGCCGGGCGGGCGCTGCTGCGGGAGCCTGCCGTCGCCGCGGGACCCTCCTCACCCGGCGAAGGGCTGACCGCGGTGTACCCGGACGGGCTGCACTTCGTGGCCGACAACATGTGGACGGACGCCAGCGCCGATGAGCTCGTCCCGCACCTCGAGGAACTGGTCAAGACGTTTCCCACCACCCGTTCCCACCTGCTGTTCGGGCCGCACACCGTGCACGAGCTGCCGGACTTCGCGTTCTCCATGCAGGGCAGGTACTACCTGGCCGTCTACGGGGTCGCCGAGGACGCGGACGGGGTGACCGACGCGGACCTGGCCCGCTGGACCACGGAGCAGATGCGCAAGCTGGAGCCGCTCTCCAAGGGCATCCAGTTCGCGGACGAGAACCTTCTCTGCCGCCCCTGGCCGGGGATGGCGCCGGCCAACTCGGCACGGCTGGAGGAACTGCGGGCCACGCGCGACCCGGATGGCGTGTTCCACAGTTACCTGCTGCCACCGTCGGTGGCGGGCTTCCCCGACGCGGGCAGCAAGGCTTGACAGCTCGGGCGCAGCCGGGAGATATTTCGCAGTAGCGAATATATCTTCGCCAGAGCGAAGAAGTATCCGGGAAACGGGCACGGGGAGCTGGGGCACACCGGAGGGCAACGCCGTGGCAGGCACAGCTGGCGAACCAGACATGGCGGACCCCGCCGCCGGCCCGCTCGCCGGGGTGGTGGTGCTGGACCTCACCTCCGTGGTGATGGGGCCGTCGGCCACCCAGATCCTCGGGGACCTGGGCGCCGACGTCATCAAGGTGGAGCCTCCCGGCGGTGACTCGATGCGTGGCGTCGGCCCAGCCAGGAGCCCGGGCATGGGCCCGATGTACCTGCAGGCGAACCGGAACAAGCGAAGCGTGCGGCTGGACCTGAAGTCGCCCGAAGGCACCCGCGCCCTGCATGGTCTGATCCGGCGGGCCGACGTGCTGGTGCACAACATCCGGCCTGCGGCGGCGGGGCGGCTCGGCCTCGCCTACCCGGAGGTCGCCGGGCTGAACCCGGGAATTGTGTACTGCGGCGCCGTGGGCTACGGCTCCCGTGGCCCTGCTGCGGGACAGGCCGTCTACGACGACATCATGCAGGCGGCGTGCGGCATCTCCGGGATCTTCCAGCACGTGGACGGCGAGCCGCGGTACGCCCCGGTCAACATCTGCGACCGGGTGGTCGGGCTCTACCTGGTCATAGCGGTCGTCAGCGCCCTCTACCACAGGCGCGAAAGCGGCCAGGGCCAGCAGATCGAGGTGCCGATGTTCGAGACCATGGCCCAGTTCGTGCTGGCCGATCACCTGGGAGGCTACGCGTTCTGGCCCCCAATCGGGAGCATCGGCTACCCGCGTCTGCTGTCCCGGCACCGTGGGCCGCACCGAACCGCCGACGGCTACCTGTCGGTGGTGGTCTACACCGACGAGCAGTGGCGGCGGTTCGGCGCGATCATCGGCCAGCCCGGCCTGCTGCAGTCCGACGTCCGGCTGGCAAGTCAGCAGTCCCGCACGGCGCACGCCGAGCACGTCGGCCAGTTCATCGCTCGCCAGCTGCGCACCCGCCCGACCGACGAGTGGCTGCGGCTGCTGCAGGCCGCCGACATCCCGGCCAGCCCGGTCTGCGGCCTGGAGGATCTGCTGGAGGATCCTCAGCTGCACGCCTCCGGGCTCTTCGAGCGCGTCCAGCACCCAACCGAAGGAACGGTACTGACCTGCCGGTTCCCGGTGGAGTTCAGCAAAACGCCGGCCACGATGCGCCGTCTTGCACCGCGGCTCGGCCAGCACACGGCCGAACTGCTCACAGCCGAGGACACGGCGTGACCGGCGCATTGGCACTGACCGACACGCAGGCAGGCATCCGGGACGGCATCCAGGCGATCTGTGACCGCTTTGACGATGGCTACTGGTCCAGCAAGGATGCGACGGGCGCCTTTCCGCACGAGTTCGCCGAGGCGATCGGTGCCGCGGGCTGGCTCGGGATCGCCATGCCGGCCGAGTTCGGCGGCGGCGGCCTCGGCATAACGGAGGCGGCGATCATGATGCAGACGATCGGCGGGTCGGCCGGGACGTTCGCAGCGTGCTCGGCCGTACACATCAACATCTTCGGGCCGCACGCCATCGTGGTGCACGGCAGCAGCGACCAGCAGCGCCGCTGGCTGCCGGGCCTGATCCGTGGCGAGGTGCGCGCCTGCTTCGGCGTGACCGAGCCCGACGCCGGCCTGGACACCACCAGGCTGCGCACCACGGCCGTCCGGGCCGGCGACGTCTATCTGACCAGCGGGCGCAAGGTGTGGACCAGCACCGCACAGGAGGCCGCCAAGATCCTGCTGCTGACGCGGACCACGCCGATCGGGCAGTGCGCCAGGCCCACCGACGGCCTCTCCCTTTTCTACACCGACCTGGACCGGAGGTACGTCGAGATCCGGGGCATCGCCAAGATGGGCCGGGCCGCGGTGGACTCCAACGAACTGTTCATCGACGAGCTGCCGATCCCGGCCGAGGACCGGATCGGGGACGAAGGCCGGGGGTTCCGCTATCTTCTCGACAGCCTGAACCCCGAGCGGATCCTCAACGCCGCGGAGGCCATCGGCATCGGGCGCCGGGCGCTGGGCAAGGCCACACAGTACGCCAAGGACCGGGTGGTCTTCGGCCGCCCGATCGGGATGAACCAGGCCATCCAGCATCCGCTCGCCGAGAGCTGGTCTGAGCTGTACGCCGCCGAGCTGATGGCGATGCGGGCGGCGCAACTGTACGACAGCGGCCAGCCCTGCGGCGCCGAGGCCAACGCTGCCAAGTACCTGGCCGCCGACGCCGCCTTTACCGCATGTGACCGCGCGGTGCGCACCCACGGCGGCATGGGTTACGCCCGTGAGTACCAGGTGGAGCGGTACTTCCGCGAAGCGGTCGCCACCCGGCTGGCCCCGGTATCCCGCGAGCTGATCCTCTGCTACCTCGCCGAGCGCGCGCTCGGCCTGCCGAAGTCGTACTGAGGGAGCCGCCGATGGCCGCCGCGGGCAGCACCGGTCCGGAGGTCCGGATAGAGCAGCACGACAGCGCGGTGTGGATCTGGATCGACCGCGAGCGACGTCGGAATGCCCTGAACGACGCTGTCCTGACGCAGATCACCGCCGCGGCGGTGCGGGCCGCGAACGACCGTTCGGTCCGGGCCATCGTGCTGACCGGCACCGGCGAGCGCGCGTTCTGCGCGGGCGCGGACCTCAGCGCCGGGCCCGCGGTGTTCACGTCGCCGGACGACCCGACGACGGCGTTCGGCCGCCTCGCCCGCGCCGCCCGGGGGCTGCGGGTTCCGCTGATCGCGCGGGTCAACGGGGCCTGCGTGGCCGGCGGCATGGGGCTGCTGGCGCTGTGCGACCTGGCGGTGGCCGGCGAGCACGCAACGTTCTCGCTTCCGGAGGCGAAGGTCGGGGTCTTCCCCATGCAGGTGCTCGTCTACCTCCGGGAGCTACTGCACCCCCGGCACATCAGCCAGCTGTGCCTGACCGGCGAGCCCATCGACGCCCGCACGGCGCTGCAGATCGGCCTCGTCAACACCGTTGTCCCGGCCACGCACCTGGACGGCGAGGTGACCGCGCTCGTCCGTAAGGTCAGCCGGCTTTCGCCGGCCGCGGTACAGCGCGGCCGGTACGCCATCGCGGCGATGCAGTCGATGAGCTTCGAGGCTGCGCTGGCGTTCGCCGAGGGCCAGATAGCGCTGGCAGCCACCACCGCCGATGCCCGGGAAGGCCTCGCGGCCTTCGCTGAGCATCGCGCCGCCCGCTGGCCGGGCTCGCCCGGCGACGCAGCCACGTGACCGCCGGCCGGGTGCGGATAGGCGGCGCGTCCGGGGCCTGGGGCGACAGCCCGGGGGCGGTCGGCCAGCTGCTGAGCGGCGGAGTGGATTACCTGGTCATGGACTACCTGGCCGAGGTGACCATGTCCCTCCTCGCCCGCCGGAAGCTTGCCGACCCGGTCGCCGGCTGGGTCCCGGATGCCGTCGGCTACCTGGCACCCTTCCTGCCCGAGCTGGTGCAGCGGGGCGTCAAGGTCGTGACCAACGGCGGCGGGCTGAACCCGGAAGGCTGCCGGCGGGCACTGGCCGCCGCCTGCGCCGAGCGGCAGGTGCGGGCGCGGATCGCGATCGTCACCGGCGATGACCTGCTGCCGCTCGCCGGCTCCCTGCGCTCGGCCCGGACCCTGGAGACGGGCGGGCGCCCGCCGGGGGCGCTGCTGACCGCGAACGCTTACCTCGGGGCGCTGCCCATCCGGCAGGCCCTCGCTGGCGGCGCGGACATCGTCGTCACCGGCAGATGCGCCGACAGCGCCATGGCCCTCGGCATCCTGATGCATGAGCACGGGTGGTCTCCCGGCCAGTACGACCTGCTGGCAGCGGGCAGCCTGGCCGGGCACCTGCTGGAGTGCGGGCCGCAGGCGACGGGCGGCCTGCACACGGACTGGGATGCGGTGCCCGGCTGGGAGGACATCGGCTACCCCATCGCCAGCTGCGCCCGGGACGGCACGATCGTCATCTCCAAGCCGCCCGGCACCGGCGGGCTCGTGGACACCGGCGGCGTGGCCCAGCAGGTTCTGTACGAAGTCGCCGATCCGGCCAGGTATCTTTTGCCCGACGTCACCGCGGACTTCTCCGGTGTCAGCGTGGAGCAGCTGGGGCCGGAGCGGGTCAAGGTGAGCGGTGCCACCGGCCGGCCGCCAACCGGCCAGTACAAGGTGCTCGCCACCTACCAGGATGGGCTGCGCGCGGTGGCGACCCTGCCCATCGTGGGCGCGCGGGCCGCCCAGAAGGCGGAAAGAACCGCGGATGCGCTGCTGGCCCGGTCGGCCCGGCTGCTCGCCGCGCGGGGCCTGAGCCCCTTCACCGCGACGCACACCGAGGTGCTGGGAGCCGAATCGTCCTACGGTCAGCGCTCACGCGCGCGAGAAAGCCGCGAGGTGCTGCTGCGGCTGGTGGTCGGGCACGACGACGAGGAAGCGTTGCGGCTGTTTGCCCGGGAGATCGGATCCGCCGCGCTCAGCTTCGCCCCTGGCATCACCGGCAGCTACGGAGGCCGTCCCCGGGCCGTCCCGCTGATCAAGCTGTGCACGTTCCTGGCCGATAAATCCGCCGTCCCGCAGCCGCGTGTCCAGATCGGGGCGCAGGATGCCGTGCCGGTCGCGATCCCTGTGGCCGGCGAGCCAGCGGAAGCGTCGCCCCGTGCGGCCCCCGGCACCATCCCGCCGGGAAGCGGAAGGCCATCGGGCGCAGCAGCAGAGGAGGCGAGCGGGCCGATGACAGAGGTGCCGCTGCGGCAGATTGCCTATGCTCGGTCAGGTGACAAAGGCGACTCGGCCAACATCGCCATCATCGCGCGCCGTCCCGGGTACCTGCCGGTGATAAGGGCGCAGGTGACCGCCGATCGGGTCGCGGCCTGGTTCGCTCACCTGGCGGAGGGCCCGGTTACCAGGTATGAGGCGCCCGGCCTGCACGCGGTGAACTTCGTGCTGGAGCGGGCGCTGGGCGGCGGCGGCCTGGCCTCACCGCGCATCGATCCGCAGGGCAAGGCCTATGCCGAGATGGCGCTCGAGCTCACCGTGACGGTCCCGGCCGGCTGGCGGCTCGGCGGGGGCCGGGCAGGCTGATGTCGAAGATCGTCCACCGCACGCTCGATTTCCTTGAGCTTTACGCGGCGCAGCGCCGGCCGCTGACGCTCACCGACATTGCACGGCTGCTCGACATCCCGGTGTCCAGCTGCCATGACGTCGTTCGCACGCTGCAGTCCCGGGGTTACCTCTACGACGTCGGCCAGCGCCACGGCTTCTACCCCACCGTGCGATTGCGCGCCATCGGCGAGGAGATAGCCCGGCACGACCCGCTCGTCCACCGCGCGGAGGGCGTGCTCGTCGCGCTGCGCGCGCAGATCGATGAATCTGTGTTCCTCGCCAAGGCGTCCGGCCTCCGGCTCACCTATCTGCTGGTCCTGGAGGCCTCACACCCGCTGCGCTACCTGGTCACGGCGGGCGACGACGTGCGGAGCCTGCACGCCAGCTCGGCGGGCCGGGCACTGCTCGGCAGCCTGGATGAAGCCCAGCTGACGGAGTTCCTGGCCGGGGCCACGCTCGACCCGCTCACCCCGCAGACGATAACGTCGGCGCGGCTGCTGCGCGCCGACATCGCCGCCGGCAACCGCCGTGGCTGGTTCCTCAACACGGAGCAGAGCGTGCCCGGCGCCACGACCGTCTCGGGCCGGTTCAGCTGGGCCGGATCGGTCTATACCGTGACCGTGGCCGGGCCCACCACGCGGATCCGGCCCCGGCTGGACGAGATCGCCTCACTCGTCACCGGAGCCTGCGCAGCGCTGGAGGCCGGCCCGGCCAGCTGAGCAGCCAAGCTCCCGCGGCAACGGGTCACCGCGCCGCCGGGACCTCCACCCGGACCGCCAGCAGCTTCGCCGCCCGCATCGCGGAAAGGTCGTGCTTGTTGATCTCCGGCGCGCAGCAAAGGTACAGTGTGCGGCCGTCAGGCCCGCCCAGGGCCGCGGCGTAGCAGGTCAGGTCGCCCGTGCCGACGTAATCCCGCACCGCCCCGCCCTCGGCCACCCGCTGGATGCCCCGGCCCTTCGCGTCGCCCACCCACAGGCACCCTTCGGCGTCCAGCGCCAGCCCATCCGGCAGTACCGGCAGGGTCTGCGATCCCGCGATCAGGTCGAGGCTTTCGGCGGGCTCGCCGAACTGGGCCCATATCCGCGGACCGCTCAGGGCGCCGTCGGCCGCTACATCGTAGGCGCGGATCCGGGCCGCGTAGGTCTCCGCCACCAGCAGCGTGCCCTCGTCAGGCGTCAGGGCCATGCCGTTGGGGAAGAACAGCCCCTCGGCCGCCACGGCGGGAACGCCCGCCGGGTCGACCACCACCAGGCACGTCGGCTCGATGAGCATCCGGCCGGGATCGACGAGCCCCAGGTTGCTCACGTATGCCCGGCCGCTGCTGGCCACGGTCATGTCGTTGGCCGGCCCGCTGAAGTAACCGCTCAGGTCGGCGTGCGCTGCCAGGGTGTTCCCATCCCAGCGGAGGATCCGCCGTTCCATCATGGAAACGACCAGAAGGTTGCCGGCCGCATCGAAACCAAGGCCCGACGGCTGGCCCGCGACGGCGCACACGGCGGTGACGCCGCGCCCGTCGTAGCGCAGTACCCGGTCCGTGTGGAAGTCGGACAGATACAGCGCGCCGTCCCGCCAGCGCGGCCCCTCGAGGAATGAATATCCGCTCGCCACCTCGGCTGGTTGTGCCTGCCCGTCCCGGCGCATGTCGCTCTCCCTCCAGCCCGGTGGCGTGCTCGGCCGCCGCGACGTGCCGCCGCCGCCTAGGATAAGATACATCAGTTTGATATTTTGAAGTTTCAATAGTCCTGGCTGTCCTTAGTTGCGTCGGCAGGACGCGTGGCCCGGGCTCGGCGCAGGCAGCCGCGGCGGCGCCCCGAGGACGCGGGAGGAACCGCCGTGGATTTTGGGATCATGACCCAGGCCAAGGTTGACGACGTGGGCCTGGCGCGGTTCGCCGAGCAGCTCGGGTACGCCGCCTACGTCGTGATGGACAGCCAGCTGATCTGGTCCGACCCCTACGCTTGCCTGGCGCTTGCCGCCGACCGCACAACCGCTATCGAAATCGGCACGATCGCGGTCATCGGCACGCGGCTGGCCCCAGTGACCGCCGCGGCGATCGCTACGATCAACCGGCTCGCGCCCGGCCGCACCCTCCTGGCCCTGGCTACCGGCCACACTGCCTGGCGGATGATGGGCCAGCCGCCCCGGGGCCTGGCGCTGCTGGAGGCGACCATCGGCGTGGTGCGGGGCCTGACCACCGGCCTGACGGTGCCATTTCGTCACGAGGGGCGCGAGGCACCGGTCCGGCTGGACATGGCGGAACTGGGCTTCGTGGACACCAGTCATCCGGTGAGTATCCAGGTCGCGGCCACGGGGCCCCGCGCGACCGAGCTGGCCGGGCGCCTGGCCGACGGCGTGGTCGACCCCACGGCGGCCGACCCTGCGCGTATCCGCCAGGTGCGGACGGCCCTGGCCGAGTCAGGCGCTGGCCGCCCCACGACGATCAGCGCGCCGTTGCACGTGATCCTCCTGGACCGTGGCGAGGACCCAGCCAGTGACCGTGTCGTCGCCGAGGCCGGCCCCACGGTCATGCTGGTCCTGCACGAGATCTACGCTGGCCTGCTCGCGCGGCAGGCAGCCGACGGCCCGCCAATGGTGATGGCCGACCAGCTGCCGCCGCCGGTCCGGGCAGTATGGAAGGACTACTGCGCGCTGGTGGACCGGATGCCGGACGAAACAAGAAACCTGCGGCTGCACGCCGGCCACGCCACGTATGTGCATCCCGATGAATGGCGTTTTGTCACCCCCGGCCTCGTCGCCATGACCACGCTCACGGGGGAGCAAGGCGACGTCATCGACAAGCTCCGCGAGCTTGACGACGCCGGGCTCGACCGGGTCTACCTTGCCAGCGCGCCCGCCTTCAGCTACGCCAGCGCCGAGCGGTTCGCGCGCCTGATCCTCTCGCGGTGGTGAGCGGCGCTAGCGTGGCCTGGTCCGGCGTCCCGAGCGGCCGGAACCCCGGTGGACGTTGACGACGTCAAGCTGGCCGAGTTCGAGTGGCGGGTGAGCGAGCGGCGGCCCCGGCGCCGTGAAGCCGTGCCACGTGATTTCCAGCTGGCGACGCCAGGCATCGGGGTCCACGGCACCCACCGCCTGGATGATCAGCTGCAGCGACCAGAGCAGGACCATGACATCGGAGGTGTGCAGATCATCGCGGACCGCGCCGGACCGCCGCGCGGACTCAACCAGGGCGGATACGGCCCGCCGCAGCTCGGTCAGCGCATCGGCCGGCAGCGGCGCGCGCCAGAACGGCGGCAGCGCAGACCGCCGGGCAGCCAGCCGCTCTCCGCACCGCCGCAGGAACTCGTGCAGCGGCACCTCCGACCCTTTGGCCCGTGCGAGGGCTCGCCCGATCTCGGCCATCTCGGTCACCACGACCACCGCTAGCTCGTCGATCAGGGCTTCCTTGGTCGGGAACCGCCGGTAGAGCGTGCCGGTGCCCAATCCCGCCCGGCGCGCGACCTCGTTGACGTTGACGTCCAGGCCGTGCTCGGCGAAGACATCGGCCGCCGCCCGGAGCAACCGCTCCCGGTTCTCCGCGGCGTCACGGCGGAGCGGGCGGTCGGCCGATCCGTCGACCTCGCCAAGCGCAGTGTCCCGCTTCATCTCATGATACTAGCAGTGGGTAACTGAAATCTCTGATGTGCACTTGACATGTTTCACTAAGCGGAGTTTGATTCCGATTTATAGCCCGTCGCCACCGTGGCCAGCAAGGGAGGGTGCCGTGAGCGCGCGTACCGGTGCCGAGTATCTGGAAGGCCTCCGCGATAGCCGGGAGGTGTGGATCGGCGGGGAGCGGGTCGCTGACGTCACACTGCATCCCGGCCTGGCGCGAGGCGCCCGGTCGCTGGCACGCCTCATGGACCGGCAGCACGAACCGGGCACAGCCGATGTGCTCACGGCGACGTCTCCTGCCACCGGCGACCGCATTCCAGCTTCCCACCTGAGGCCGACCAATGCCGACGAGCTACGGCTCCGCCAGGCGGCGATGCTCGACTGGGCGCGGGCATCGGCCGGCATGATGGGCCGATCTCCCGACTACCTGAACTCCAACCTCATGGCCATGGCCGCGGCGTCGGCGTACTTCGCAGCGGTCCGTCCAGAGTTCGGCGTTAACATCGCCGCCTACGCCGACTACGTCCGCGAGAACGACCTCGTATTGACCCACACCCTGCTGAACCCGACCGTCAGCCGCCGCATGGCGGACCGCGGCATCCAGCCCGAAGGCGTCGCGCTGCAGCAGGTCGGGGAGACGTCCAGCGGCATCGTCGTGCGCGGTGCGCGCCTGCTGGCCACGCTCGGCCCGCTTTCCGACGAGATACTGGTGTTTCCGTCGACGGCGCGCAAGGGCGACCCCAGCGACCACCGGTTCGCGCTCGGATTCGCCGTCGCCAACGACACCCGCGGGCTGAAGTACCTGTGCCGTGACAGCTACGACACCGGCAAGTCCGTGTTCGACGCGCCGCTCTCGTCGCGATACGAGGAGATGGACTGCGTGGTCGTGTTCGACGACGTCGTCGTCCCCTGGGAGCGGGTCTTCTTGATGGGCGACCAGGCCGCCGCCAACAACGCTTACGCGGCGACCGGCGCCGTGGTGCACATGATGCACCAGGTGGCGTGCAAGAACCTGGCCAAGGCCGAGTTCATCGTGGGGCTGCTGTGCGCCATGACGGCGTCGAGCGAGCGCGACACCAGCCCGGTCGTTCAGGGCCAGATCGCCGAGGCGATGATGTACGCCGAAACCATGCGGGCCGCCCTCACGGCGGCGATGGCGGACGCGGCACCGGACGAATGGGGCACGTTCAGCCCGGCCCGGATGCCGCTGGACACCGCCCGCAACGTGTTCCCCAGGATGTACCCGCGAATGGTGGAGATCGTGCAGCTCCTCGGCTCGAGCTCACTGATGGCGACGCCGTCGGAGGCCGACTTCAATGCGCCGATCGCCTCGCAGATCCTCCAGTACCTGCAGGCGGCGACGCTTGACGCGCGCGACCGGGTTGCGCTGTTCCGCCTCGCCCAGGACGTGGCGGTCTCGGGGTTCGGCGCCAGGCAGGCGCTCTATGAGCGCTTCTTCTTCGGGCCGCCCGAGGTCATGGCGTCGGTTTACTTCGCGAGCTACGACAAGGCGCCGCTGGTCGGGCGGGTCTGGGATCTGCTGCGGCAGAAGGACTGACGGCCCAGGCCGCCGCTCTCACTTGACATAGCGCCGCCGAGCGGGGACGCTGTAATATATCAACTGACATATCAGATGCAGGAGATTTAAATGTCAGTGATGACGACTCCCGAAGCCGTTACCATCCGCCCGGGTACGCCGGCCAGTTCACTGTGGCCGGGATCGCCGGTGCCAGGCGCGCGCTCCGGTCCGGGCGCTCCGCTGCCCGGGCCGCTGGCCGAAGCCGGCGAAACTGTGACAGCCGAGGCTTTCCGCGCGGTCATGGCGGCCGTCTGCACTCCCGTGGCCGTCGTCACCACGATGACGGAAGAACGCCCGCACGGCACCACCGTCAGCGCCTTCACGTCGCTGTCACTCAACCCGCCCATGGTGGTGATATCGCTCGACGAGTCCTCGGAACTGCTGCGCCAGCTCCGCCAGTCGCGCCGGTTCGGGCTCAACGTGCTGTCGAGCGCTCAGTCATGGATCGCGCGGCGGTTCGCGACAAAGGGCGACGACAAGTTCCAGGGGGTGCCCTGGAGGATGGATGGCGGCCAGCCGCGGATCACCGGGTCGGCCGGATGGATCGTGGCCGAAGTGGAGAACCTGGTCACCGGCGGCGATCACACGCTGCTGCTCGGCCGCGTCGCTGCCGCCGACCACGTGCTGGCCGAGCCGCTCACCTACCACCGGCGCGTTTTTGGCACGCACGTCGCGATCAGCGAGGTGCGCGCCTGACCCCGCGGCGCCGCGTTGCGGCCCAACACTTGGCGACCGGCGGCCCCGCAGATATCGGCGGCTCCGCGGGTCCTGGCCAGGATGGGAGAGGAGACCGACGTGTACGTCCACGTGCGCCGCGACGTCGGCGGCCGCTGCCAGGTCACCCTGGCGGAGCCGGACGATTGCACCAGGCTGCATGTCAGTTCCGCCGTGTCCGCCCAGGACCTGGACGGCTGCCTGGCAGCCGCCGGGATGGGGCGCCTGCACGCTGGCCACGCACTGCTCCACCCCGAGGGGCTCCGCCGGCTGGCGGAAGCAGCGCCGGGCGGTGCCGTCGCCGCTGACTGGGCGGACCGGTTCGAGGAGATGCTGCGGTACGCCGCGGCCAAGGGCTGGCTGGCGCCTGACGGCAGCGTGCAGGCGCACGTGGAGCCGTCGGCGGAGGCACCCCCGTCGTGATGCCGGCAGACGGCCGCAGCGAACTCGATCCTGAGGTACTCGGCGAGCTGAGCCGCGTGGCCAGCGCGCCGGTTCAGGCCGGAGAGCTGCAGTGGTGCGCGTTCGCGATTGGGCTGCACGGGCACGTCGTTCACGCCGAGGCGTTCGGCCGGGGTGGCCCGGATACGCCGGTCGTCATCATGTCGCCGTCCAAGACGGTGCAGGACGCGGGCCTGTGGCAGCTGATCAGCGAGGGCAGCGTCGACCCGGCAGCACCCGTTGCCGATTACGTGCCCGAGTTCGGCGCCAGGGGCAAGGCCCGGATCACCGTCGAGCAGGTGATGACGCACACCGGCGGCTTTCCAGGAGCCGACCTCGACTGGCCGGAATGGGCCGACCGCGGCCAGCGCCGCGCGGCCTTCCGGCGCTGGGAACTCGAATGGATGCCCGGCAGCCGGTACGCCTACCACCCGGCGTCGGGCAGCTGGGTACTGGCCGAGGTGATCACGGCGGTTTCCGGGCTCGACCACCGGGAGTTCCTTCGGCGCCGGCTCTTTGAGCCACTGGGGCTCGCCGGAGTGGGCGGGGTGTCGCTCGGCGAGCCCGTCGACGAGCAGGGGGCCGTGCTCCCCCACGTGACCGCGTTCCCGGACGAGATGCGCCGGGCGCTGCCGCCGATGTTCCTCGACGAGACCGGCCGGTCTCGCATCCCTGGCGGCGTCGACCTGCCGGAGGGCCGGGCAGCAGGCTTCCCCGGCGCCGGCTGCGTCGGCACCGCCAGCGGGCTGGCCGCGCTCTACCAGGCTTTCCTCCACGATCCAGCCGGGTTGTGGGGCGGCGCCCTCCTCGCCGACGTGACCGGCCGGATCCGGTACTGGGGGCCGGGCCGGTGGGGCGGGCGCGTCCTGCGGACGCTCAGCTTCTTCCTGGCCGGGCCGCCGTCCGACCGGCCAGGAAGCGAACGGGAGTTCTTCGGCAGCACCGTCTCAGCAGCCACGTTCGGGCACGACGGGCTCGGCGGCAACCTTGCCTGGAGCGATCCGGCGACCGGCGTGTCGTTCGTGTTCCTGACCAACACCGTCACGTTCCTGCCGTGGCACCAGCACCCCCGGGCCTCCGCGCTCTCCTCGCTGGCCGGCCGGCTGCGGGGCTGAGCGGCCGCCGGTAACTCGGTGTCCGCAGCCGGCCCAGCACGCCGGCGAACCATGGTCTCGGCTGCGGCGCGGTCGGAGATCCAGAACGTGAGCACGCCGCCGAGCAGTGCGACAGCCGCTGCCGTGAGGTAGACGGCGTGAAAGGCATGCACCGGCGCGGTCAGCCGGTGCCCGGTACCGATGGCGAGCACCGAGCTGAGGACGGCCACCCCCAGCGCGCTGAAGGATCGCTGCATGGTCGTGAAGATGGCGCTCGCGTCGCCCTGGTCCGAGGAGCTGATTCGAGCGAACGCCGCGGCCTGGGTGGGCAGCATGACGTAGGAAACGGAGATCCCGATGCACAGCATCAGCGCGCGGACGAGCCACAGGCTGCTGCCGGCGCCGAGGGTGGCGAGCAGCGCGTTGACCGCGGCCAGGCCGGCAAAGCCCGCCGCCATGAGGCGCCGCGGCCCGATCCGGGGATAGATGCGCGCCACCAGCTGAGACGACAGCCCTATGCCGATGGCCTCGGGAAAAGTGGTGAGGCCCGACTGCAGAGCTGAGAAGCCCCGGCCTTCTTGCAGGTACAGGGCGGTGAAGACCAGCGAGCCAAAGAAAGCCGTGGTGCTGCAGCCGACGAGCAGGCAGCACCGCCCGAGAAGCCGGTCGCCCAGCAACCGGAGCCGGAGCAGCGGCGACCGCCGGCGCAGGCAGTTCACCGCGAACCCGGCCAGCATGGCGGCCCCGCCCGCGACGGTGCCCCACACCGCCGGGGATGCCCAGCCCTGCGTGGGGCCTTCAGTCATGCCGTAAAGCAAGGCGGCCAGTCCGCAGCTGCCCAGCAGGCATCCCGGCACATCGAAGCGCCGGGATGAGACGGGGGGGTGGACCGGGAGGAAGCGCGCCCCGAACAGCGCAGCCGCCGTGCCGAATGGGACGTTCACGATGAAGATCCAGTGCCAGGACAGCTCGGTGACGAAAATCCCGCCGATGATCGGGGCTGTGGCCGGGGCGACCATGGTGACGCGGGTGATCAGCCGGGCGACGTGCACGCGCCGGTCTGGCGGATACGTCCGGTACAGCATGGCCGTGCCGACTGGGGTCATCAGCCCGCCACCGATGCCCTGCAGCACGCGCATGACCACGAGCTCGGGCAGCGAGGTGGCGGCCGCGCACAGCGCCGAAGCGATCGTAAAGATGGTGACCGCGCTGACATACACCCGCTTTGTGCCAAACCGGTCTCCGAGCCAGCCTGACGTCGGGATGCACATGGCCAGGCTGAGCAGGTAGCCGGTGACCACCCACTGCACCTGGATCGGTGTGGCCGCGAAGTCGCGGCCAAGCGTTGCCAGGGCCACGTTGACGATCTGGGTATCCATGATCGACATGAACATGCCCGCCGCGTAGACCGCTGCGACGGCGCGGCCGGGCGTGATCCAGTCAGGCGCCGGTTGCCCAGGAGTGCCGTCCGCCAGGACCCTGGCCGCCATATCCCGGCCGGCTGGCTCAGGCCGGGAGCGTCTGTGGACGCCCAGCGCTGAGCGGCGCGATCTCCATCGTGGCCACCGTGCACCCCACGGCGAAGATCGGGATGGCGGCGTAGAAATGGACGGTGCCCGCTCCGCCCGCGGTGGCGGCCAGAGCGATGAACGTGCGGATCTCGAAGCCGCCCTGACCCGCGTCCCGGTAGATCTCCTCGTCCGTATACGCCGTGAGAGCCGCCTGGTCATTGCGCGACCAGTGCTCGAGGAAGTCCCGGTCCCACGCTTCGTTGATCTTCCCGGAGTCAGGGGTCGCCGGCCAGTGCGAAATCCCGCCAGTTGCGATCACCGCGATGCGCTCGCCCGCCTGCTCACAGGCCCGGCGCAACGCCGTGCCGAAAGCCCAGACGCGGTGCAGTGGCGCGAGCGGCGGACCCTGGCAGTTGATGTTCACCGGAATGACCGGCAGGTCGAAGCGCGGCGTGAGGAAGTGCAGCGGCACCATGATGCCGTGGTCGAACTGCCACTCCTCGGCGTAGGCCAGGTCCACGTCCGACATCATCGACGTGATCAGCCGCCTGGATAGTGCGGCATTACCCGGCACGCGGGTACGCGGGATCGCGAGCCACTCCTCGTCCTCAATCGGGCCCTCGTAGTGATCGCTCATGCCGACCGCGAAGGACGGCATCTTGTCGTAGAAGAAGTTCGCGAAGTGCTCGGCTGCCACCACGACCAGCGCGTCCGGCCGGGCCGCCTCCAGAGCCGTCCGCAGCTCGCCGAGGTTGCGGTAGAACTCGTCCCGGACGGTGGGCTCGGCCCGGCCCGCGCGCCCGGTGATGCCGGGAGCATGGCTGCACGCAGCGGCGAGAACGAGTGCCATCGCTCAGACCTCCGTCGTCATCGCGTAGATGCCGTCACGGACCGGGCCGTGCTCGCGCACGCCGTTGCGCATCGCTTCCAGGTAGTCGTTCCACTCGACGCCGCAGAACGCCGCGTAGTGCATGAGGATCTGGCCGTTTACCCCCAGCACGTAGAGCAGGCCGATGTCCTGGCCCAGCAGGGCGCCGCGCTCCTCCGAGGTGAGATCGCGCCCGGTCAGCACCGACGCCGGGTCCTCCCGGTACCTGGCCTGCAGCTGTGGGTCCCGGTTCAGCTCGTACAGGACCTTCTGGACGGCGTACAGGCTCACCGGCTGCCTCCATCGATCTTGTCGGCGGGCTGGCGCGCCCGCCATGCGTCATATTCGGGCCGACGGGCCGGAGCCAGCGGGTAGAGCCCGTCGATTGACTCTCCGGCGCCCACGCGCTCGTAGATGAACGATTCCTCTGACTCCTGCTCCGCCGCGGCCGCGGCCACCTCCGCAGCCAGGGCCCTGGGAATGACAATGACGCCCTCGCCGTCTCCCACCAGCACATCGCCGGGCATCACCAGGACGTTGCCGCAGCTGACCGGCAGGCCGGTGTCCATCGGCACGTGCCGCCGGCCGAGGACCGCGGCGTGCGCGCCGCCGGAATACACCGGCAGGTCCAGGCTGGCGAAGCTGGGCGAGTCACGCAGGCAGCCGTCCGTCACGATCCCGGCGGCGCCGCGCCGAGCCGCCCGCAGCGCGAGGATGTCCCCGATCGTCCCTGCCCCGTGGTCGCCGCGGCAGTCGATGACGAGCACCTGGCCGGGCTTGATCGCCTCGACCGCGCGCTTCTGGGCGTTCATCCCACCGCCGCGCTCGGCGAACACGTCCTCGCGCAGTGGCAGGTAGCGCAGCGTGGCCGCCACACCGACCATCCGCAGGTCAGGGCGGGCAGGGCGGACGTTCTCGATGAACGCATTGTCAATGCCGCGTTTGCGGAGCTGGCTGGAGATGGTAGCCGTGCTGACCGTGCTCAGCGTCTTCGCGATGGCCGGGTCGAGCCGGTCCGGCGGTGGCGGCGTTCCCGCGGCGGCCGCCCGGAGCGCGGGGGTGGGCGCCGGCATGGCCCCGATCGGGGCCAGAGCGTGCCCGGCCTCCACCGCGTGGTTCACCAGGCGCCCCGTCGTGCTGCTGCCGCTGAGAAGCTCTACCTCGACGACGTCGCCCGGCTCGAGCAGCCCGGCGCCGGCCGGGGTGCCGGTCAGGATGATGTCGCCGGGCTCGAGCGTCATCAGCCGTGACAGGTCGGCGATGAGCCTGGCGAACGGGAAGAACAGCGTGGCGGTCGAGTCTTCCTGCCGCAGCTCCCCGTTCACCCAGGTCCGCAGCAGCAGGGCTGCGGGGTCGACCTGCCCGGCGGGGATCAGCACCGGGCCGACCGGCGTGTAGCCGTCCTGGCCCTTTGCGCGCAGGTTGGAGCCGCGATCACAGTCGCGCAGGTCGTACAGTCCGACGTCGTTTGCTGCGGTATAGCCGCTGACGCAGCCGAGTGCCTCGTCCTCGGCGAGCCGCAGCGCCCTGCGCCCGATCACCACGGCGGCCTCGCCCTCGAAGGCGAGCAGCTGGGCCTCGCGGGGCTTGACAATCCGCTGGCCGGACCAGGACAGCGAGGACGGTGGCTTCAGGAAGTAGGACGGGAACTCAGGCACTCTGCCGCGCTGGCCAGCCCGGCTGGGATAGTTCAGGTGCACGGCGATGATCTTCGTCGGAGCGAGCCCGAGCGGATGCTGGCTGGCCGCGACGTGGCCCGGCGGGTGCGCAGCGGTCATGGTGTGGCCCTCGATGCGGGCATCAGGTACTTCCACGGCGACACCGACTGGCCGAGGGTTGCCTGGACCTCGATCACAGCCGGCTGGCTGGCGGCCAGTGCCTTGGTCAGCGCGGCCTCGAGGGCCTCGGGCGTAGCCACGGTGTATCCCGCGGCGCCGAAAGCCTCGGCGACCGCGGCGAAGTCCGGGTTGCGGAGCCGGGCGCCGATCTCCCGGCCGCCAAACAGCCTCTGCTGGTCGAGCAGCACATTGCCGTAGGCGTTGTTGTTGAAGACCACCGCCACCACGTCGAGGCCGAACTGGAC
>Ga0335073_10001104_pt1 | contig 35817 bp, 32 predicted proteins | sample Lox_Sample_22_FD_207093 | JGI IMG/M metagenome (GOLD analysis project Ga0335073, IMG submission 207093) | Soil microbial communities from Loxahatchee National Wildlife Refuge, Florida, United States - Lox_Sample_2.2 | ecosystem: Environmental > Terrestrial > Soil > Wetlands | place: USA... | reverse complement strand
CTTGCCGATGCACTGGTTCGCCACACGGCTCAGCCGGGCAAAACGAGCGATGATTCCGAAGACAGCGGTGCGACTCCGGGAGCACAAGCTGTAGCCAGCACTCCATTGCGGGTTGCGGAATTGGCCGCTTCGCCGGACGGCCGCAAACTCGCCTTCGCTTCAAACTCAATCTCCCAGCGGGAAGAGAAAATTGAAGACTATGAGATCTATACGATCGACCTGACTAATCCTCCGCCTCGTCAAAAGCCGCGCCAACTCACCCATAATCAAGCAGAAGAAGAGAACATCCACTGGAGCAAAGACAGCAAGAATATTTTCTTTCTTGTCCCGTATGGCTCGGTCGAAGGCAAGTACAAAGACAGCCAAGTTCGCCTCTACTCTGTAAATGCCGATACTGGCGAAACCCAACGCTGGGCAAGCGATTTCGGCGGTGCTGTACTCACCTATTCTCCTTTGTCGGATGGAGGCATCGTCGCCGCCGGCCGCCTAGGAACCGAGGTCCAGCTTTACTCTCAGCCGAAAGCCTCCCAACCATTTTCCCAGTTGCCAGGCTGGACCGGTACCTACGAACTTGTCGCGGCAGCAGGAAATTCATCAAGCCTTGCATTCGTCCACTCCGCCCTACAAAGGCCGAATGAAGTCTACGTCGCAGATAGCATCGAAAAACTGGCCACTGCCCGGCCCATTACTGCGTTCAACAAGGCGTTTACCGAAAAAGAGCTTCCTCCGGGAAAAGCCTATCACTGGAAAGGCCCGGACGGTTCGCCCATTGAGGGCATGCTGATGTATCCACCGGGGAAATTTGAAGCCAGGAATTTGCCCACATTTGTTTTCATCCACGGGGGGCCCGACGACGCTGACGGCAATCACTTCCAGGCCGACTGGTATGTGTGGGATCGTCTGGCCGCAACCCAAGGATGGCTCGTCTTTGAACCAAACTATCGCGGTTCCATCGGCTATGGCGACAAGTTTATGAGCGATGCCGTTCCGCACATGGAGTCCATTCCTGGGAAAGACATTCTCGCCGGCGTGGATGCTCTCGTCCGAGATGGCTTGGCCGATCCCGAACGCCTGGCCATCGGCGGCTACAGCGCCGGCGGCTATCTTGTGAATTGGCTGATCACGCAAACGACGCGTTTCAAAGCCGCCGTGACCGGCGCCGGTGCGGTAGAAAATGTCTCCAACTGGGGCAACGACGATACAACTTTCGACGACACCTACTACCTCGGAGGAACTCCCTGGGACGCCCGGCAGAATTATGACGACGAAGCAGCGATTTTCCAGATAAACAAAGTCCGCACTCCCACGCATATTGTTGTCGGCGCCGATGACGTCCGCGTCGCTGCCGATGAAGCCTACCTTCTCGACCATGCCTTGTTCAACTTGGGAGTTCCCAGTCAGTTTCTGATTTTTCCAGGAGAGGGCCACGATCTCGATAAGAATCCATGGCACGGAAAAATTAAAGTCAGGGAAGAATTGAAGTGGTTGCAAAAATATGGCGGTGTTGGCAACACGCGCTGAGATTCTATCTCACCTTTCTTTTCCATTCCGCAGCCTTATGGGGTTTGCCCCAGGCCTGATAAAGCTGGATGAGCCATTGATGCCCTGGTTCAAGGTGGTAAAGGTCGGGCAGTGGGAAGGCCTCTCTTTGCCACAATAATCGAGTGGGGGTGTAACCGAACTGGGATATTTGGCTCCGGAACGAGAGGTCGTCAGCGGGAAACGGCCTTCAGCGTCGCACTTGCCATCTTCGTTCGGCTCGATTCCTGCTCGTACCGAGCAATCCCCTGATACAAAGCTTCGGCAATCTGCTGACGATAGGCGGGATTCCGCAAATTGTTTTCATCCGTCGGGCTGCTGACAAAGGAAACCTCCGCCAGAACCGCCGGCATTGCGGTTCCGGTCAGCACCACATACTGCGCTTCTTTGACACCACGATTTGGCAAGCCAGGGTTATTGGCAGCCAACGTTTTGTACAACGCCCGCTGCACATCTGCCGCAAAGCGATGCGATCCGCGAACTTTTTCCCGAATATCCACATGCGTCCAGTCAACATTTTTTAGCGCGGGATCATTGTCATCCTGCGGACGCGCTTTTATCGATGAGTAGGTGTTGGTGTAGTAAGTTTCTACACCACGGGCAGTGCTGGAATCGCTATAGTTCGCGTGCACGGACATGAAAAGATCTGCCTTGGCAAGATTCGCAATCTCTGCCCGTTTTTCCAGCGAAACATAATCATCGTCGGTGCGCGTGTAAGTGACCTCTGCGTCCAATCGGATTTTCGCGAGCTTGCCCACGCGGCGCACGATGTCGAGCGCAAGATCTTTTTCCATCAATCCTTCGCGGCCCACCGTGCCCAGGTCCCATCCGCCATGCCCAGCATCGAGCACGATGCGCAACTTCGGCACAATCGGCGCAGTTTCTACATGCGCCGTCTCCGGCGGTGTAGCCTCGCTTGGGCCAAACAGATCAATCTTCGTTCGCTGCGGCGGCGGCGCTCCAATCTTTCTCACTTCAACCACTAGCCGGTAAGGATTGACTTCCATGCTCACCGAAAAATTCGTGTTACCTTTTGTTTCCAGAACCACGCGGGTCACGCCGTGAACCGGCTGAGCCACGCGCACGCGCTGCAACAGGGCATCGCCGACATCGATCTTTTTGTTCGAGAGATCATCCGCTAGCCGCGTGTCAAAGAGATCGAAATAAATTCGCTCCGGATTGGCCAGCCGGTGCGCCTCATATTGAACTTGATCCTGCAGATCGATAACAACCGTGGTCGAATCCGGTGACGACCAGTGGCGAATCCCGGTGACCTCGGGCTGTGCGCCGGCTTTGACGGGTGGCGGCAAGCTGCTGGCCTCCTCTTGCAAATCAGAATCAGGCGCCGGAAGACTTGCCGCGGTGCTTGTAACCGCAGGTGCCGCGCTCGCAGCAGCAGGCGCAGCAATTCGTGATTTTGCGCCCGCGGAAACCGTGTGACGCCGAATGCCCCACCACAGTCCACCGCCGAGCACGGCGGCAAACAACACTAATACCAGCACCATCGCAAGCCCCGGCCTCGCGCTCTCTGTAGCTTCGTACTTCGAAACGCCTTCCAGTTGAGGTCTCGGGCTCTTCGCCAAAACGAGATTGGTGTTTTCACTTTCGGCAACCGCCACAGCCGGCGGCTCCGGTTGGATCACCGTTGATCGCGGCGCGACCACCCCTCGCGAAATCTCCGCCAGCCGATCCTCTTCTTCCGGCTTCAACGCCGCCAGGATGAGCTCTGCGAGCAAACTCAAGCTACGAATGTCGCGGTCATTGAAGCCAAAAGCCTCCGTCGAAAAAGCCTCGATCAATCCGATGACCGTGTTTTTGGCCAGCAGCGGCACCGCAACCATGGACCGCGCGCCCAGGTTGCGGCAGGCGAAAGGATCAACTCGCAAATCAGTTTCAGAGTCGTCGCAGCGCACAACTTGACGCGAAGCAATACAAGCTCCGGAAAAGCCAGAACGCGGATCTAAACGCGCACCGGCATCGGGGGCAATTCCTCCCGCCGATCCGCGGCAGACAATGGCCTCACCTTCGGCTAGTGCAATTGCCACGCCGTCCGCGCCGGTCATGGCTACCGCACGTTCGGCGACAAGTTGCAGAACCTCGTCCAGTACAAACTGCTCAAGCTGCCAGGGGTCGCTCGAGATCTCGCCGCTGCGTTCTTCGCAAGCGCGGCGCTGCCGAATCTGTTCGTGTAGGGCAGAAAACGCTAAAAGGGCCTGCAAGGCATCGCGGCCAGCACCGCTCGATGGAATCATGCGGCGCCGAGGCCTTGGAACGGGCGCTTCCAAGGCACGGATCGACTCCAGGCCAGCGTTATTCGCAGTGGTGCTCATCCGGATTCTGAGCCGCGCATAATCGGGACAGACAATCCTATCGGGGAAGACAGAATTGTCAATTCGTCATTCGTCATGCCACCACAGATTTTTGGGGGAGATTCTTCGGCTTTTTGGCCGAAGCACTACTCGTAAAGTACAAGGATTGCCGGTGATTGGCAACATATTTGCCGCACACTAAGGTAAGCGGCCTTGCTAAGCAACTGCTTGCGCTTCAAGTACTTCCAAAATCCTTGCGCAGCCGATCGTTTAGGCATATTCTGAACAGCGGTAAGTCGTTATGGTTCTGTGTTGTGGGTGAGGACAAGAAGAAGTCGAAGTGGTTGTGGCCGTTGGGTCTCTTGGCTACTGGATTTGCCGGCGCTGGCGTTATGTTATTCCGCGGTTGCTGGCACGGCAAGATGAGCTGGCCGGTGCGCGCCCAAGGTTATTCCTACCAGGTCTGCCTCAGCTGCGGTATCAAGCGTTTGTTTGACGAGGAAGCTTTCCGCGCTTACGGCCCCTATAGTTATGACCTGAATCGGCTAATTTCCTTGGCCGACGCTCGCCCCCGCAAGATCCGCGAAGCCGGCCCTGGCGAGCATCGCACCGCTTCGTAGCTCCTGCACGAACCACCGCGGTTACTGAGTCATCTCTCCCCCGCTCGATAAGATTTTGGTATGCGTGGTAGCGCCATGGCCGCCACTTCCAATCCAACCATTGCGCCGGTTGAGCAATTCTCTCCGCGGCCTTACCGTCACAAGCTTCGCAGCTTAGCTTATGTGAATTTGGGATCGACCAGCGCGGCCATTCTCCGCGACCTCGGCCAGTCCGGACTCGCCATGCAGACCGCGCGACCGATGCCAGTAGGCGAGCAAGTCGAACTTCGATTGGATTTGCCGGCTCCGCGAACTCGCCTCGAAGCCGTCGGCCGAATCGTATGGACCGACTCGAGCGCCCAGGCCGGCGTCGAATTTGTTTCGCTGTCCACACGCTCCCAGCAGGCGCTGAGCGAGTGGATTTTTGCTCAGCTCCTAAGCGATGCAGGCCGGGTGATGGGCGAAGGCGAGTTGCTGTTCTCAACAGCCGCGCGGCCCGCCATCCAGATGCCGTCGTTCTTGCCGGTCGCCGAAGATGAGGACGACTTGCCCCGTCTGCGGCTGCTCGGATTCGCCGTCTCCGCGAGACGATTCGCCCGCATTGTGGATAGTTTGGTGCTGCTCTGCGCCGTGTTGCTCTTCAGCCTGATGTCGCTGTTCCTTATCGACATTCTGCCTTCGTGGCCATTCACCATCGCCTTTCTCCTCGCCGCGACAGCCATGTTTGCCGGTCTGTATTGGCTGGTGTTTGTGATCTGGTTCGGGGCGACTCCGGGAAAGCGGCTAGCGGCATTGGCCGGGGCGAGCTCTAGTGACGAATCCATGGCCCTGCCAGTCCAGTCTGCGCGATTTCGATAAGGGCGGTGGATGCTCACCCCTTCGGTTCTTGAAGGTGAGTAGAGGCCTAATGCGTTAAATACTGCTGGGCCAGCCACAATTGCAGGTCGCGCTTCGCCGCAGGCTTCACTTCGGTGAACTTAATCCCGCAAGCGTCTGGTCGGCTCCAAACTGCCAGTCCCCCGGCCTTCAAAGGCTTATCGCTTCCCGGCAGTGCAAACTCCATCTGAACCGGTCCGCTCGGAATCGCAGTGCGGCTTCGCACCGCGATGCCTCCCTGGCTCAAATTCAGCAGTTCTGCCTGCAGACGTTTGTTCTTTCCACACCTGATGGTCACTGGAATTTGCAAGGTGTGCCGGTGATAGCGGAGTCTTCCATCCAGAATCAGATTTCGCGCCGCCGAAAGCGTATGCACCGCTTTTTCGACCGAAATTGGCTTCTCGAAGACAAAGTCGGCCTCACTATCTTCGAAACTGCCGCACCGTTCGCGGCTGCTCAGAATCATGACCGGAATGCTGTTGAGCTTGCCGTTCAGACCGTGCAGGAATTTGCCGCTGCCCTCGAGATCGCAATCTACAATCAGCGCGTCGATCTTTGACTTTCCCAGCTTGGCGCGGGCGCGCTCAGGTTCGGGTTCAACTTCTACCCCGATTTGCAAACTGCTCAAGATGCATTCCAACACGCTGACTTCCGGCCAGTCGCGAGAAACCACCATGGATGACAGGGTCATACTCCAACTCTAGTCGCGCTCGTAACCCGGCCACAGATCACGAAAGTAACGGGCATGGAACGTGGGCTGGTACGGCGTTCAGCCGTTAAGATTCATTACGCCTGGCTGCGATACCACTCGATCGTCCGCCGCAGACCCTCTTCGAAATTCACCGTGGGCTTGTAACCAAGATGCTTCGCGGCTAGCGCAAGATCGGCTAGCGAATGTTTCACATCTCCAGCGCGCTCGGCCTCGTATTTTATTTCACCGTTGTAACCAGTCAGCTTTTTAAGTGCGCGGAACGTCTCATTCAAGTCGATGCGCGAACCAGTGGCGACGTTGAACACACGCCCGGCAACCTGTTCCGCCGGAACTCGGCACGCGAGCAGATTCGCGTTCACGACGTTATCGACATACGTAAAATCACGGCTCTGCGTGCCATCGCCAAAAATGATTGGCTGGTCGCCCTTCAGCATCTGCGTAATGAACTTCGCCAGCACGCCTGAGTATGGCGAAGACGGGTCTTGCCGGGGTCCAAAAATGTTGAAGTATCGCAGCGAAACCGTCGGCAATCCATAACACCGCCAGAACGAGGTCATATAGAACTCGCTGGCCAGTTTGGCCACGGCATACGGCGAAATGGGACTGGGCGGCATGTCCTCGCGCTTGGGCAAAGTTGGCGTGTCGCCGTAAGCCGACGATGATGCCGCATAAACCACTCGCTTCACTTTCGCGTCTCGTGCGGCCACCAGCACATTGACTGTCGCGTCAACATTCGCCCGATTACTTTCCAGCGGATCTTTCACCGACCGCGGCACCGAGGGAATCGCCGCCTCATGCAGGACGTAATCCACTCCGGAGCACGCTTCTCGTATCGCTGCCATGTCGAGCAGATCGGCTTCTCGAAGATCAATCTGTTTGCGGATTTCGCTTAGGTTTTCGCGTTTTCCCGTCGAGAGATTGTCGATCCCGCGCACTTGATCTCCTAGTGCCAGGACTGCGCGGGCTAAAGCCGATCCAATAAATCCAGCCACGCCCGTGATCAGGTATGTGGACATAAGTTTCTAATCATAGCGGATGCTCAGGGATAGACAAATCCTCGGGGTTTATCGATCGTGGAAATTGGTCGGTTTGCCCGGCGATCTTTGCGAGTTCCTTGGCGAGCTTTGCGGTAGACGCGATCCAATCGCGGATTTACAGCGCCACTTGCTGCGCAGAACCACGATCCTGCTGAACGGTATTTCGAATCTCCCGCCAAAGTTCGTCTTGTCCGGCACCGGTTCGCGCTGAAAACGGAATCAATCGCGCCTGAGGAAACTCACCCGAGAAGGTTCGCAGAGCATTGCGCAGTTGATTGCCCGACAATCGATCGCTCTTCGTGCCCACGATCAAGAAAGGCCGTCCCACTTCACCCAAGAACTGCAGCAGTTGCCGGTCGCTTTCCTGCGGCGGAACGTTCACGTCCACCAACGCTAAACACAACGCCAGGCAGGGACGCTGCTTCAAGTACGGCTCAATAAAAGTTGGCCACTGGCTGGAAATTTCCCGCGAGACTTGCGCATAGCCGTATCCTGGCAAGTCCACGAAAACCATCTCGGGATGCGGCTTTCCCGCCCAGCGCAGTTCGAAGAAATTAATACTGCGAGTTCGTCCTGGCGTGGAGCTGGTCTTTGCCAGCTTCTTTCCGACCAGCGAATTAATCACGCTGGACTTGCCAACGTTCGATCTGCCCAGAAAAGCAACTTCCGGCAATGCCGGTGCCGGGAAGTGGCCGGCGTCGATCGCCGCCGTCATGAATCGGGACAAAATACGCACAGATCAGTTTGCCGATGTCCGAACAAAGTTGCAAGCGCGTGGAAATCGCACTGCTGGTCAATCCGAGGAAAACCAAACGGAGGATTTTGCATCGATAGAGAATGGTTACTGAGTCGAAAAACTCCACCTTTCCCAAACCCCAGCCCCTACCGAAGCCCGATCCCGAACCCGAGCCTGGGTCCGATCCCGACGTTTTCCCGGGGCTCCCAGACCCCGAGCCTGACGTAGTTCCACCCGTTCCGCAGCCCGAGCCCATGCCCGTTTAACGGGCTCTACGCCGCGAGCTTTCGGCCAATGGCGCGGGCTCTTTCGCGGAGTGTAGGCCGCCCAACAGGAATACTCGCTTCCCATGGTTCCTCCACTCCCATCAGGGCAAGCGCGCCCCCAGCTAGCGCCAGGTTCTTCATGAAGTTGACCATGTTGTTCATGCGTTCGTTGGCATCTTCATTGCGCCAGAAATCGTGCATCACCGGAGAGACTCCGCCGAGAAACATCAGGATCGCCGCCGCTCCCAGTTTTGGTTTAACGCCGAGTAGCAAACTCGTCCCGCCGACAATGAGCGGGACAGCGGAAAGCGCGACCGCTGCGTTCGGCGCGGGCACACCTTTGGCTTCCGCATGTGGCGCCATCGATTCATGATTTCGCAGATGATTGATTCCGCTGTATAAAAAGAACCCACCAAACAGCATGCGTCCGATCAGGAAGGGAGCTTTCATCGAGTTGACCTCGGGCTGATTGTTGCCCACTTCGATTCGATCGTGAGTCCTACCGTTGTCCGGCGAGCGTGGAAATCCTTCAGCGAGATTCGGAGGATTCGGTTATCCTACCTGCAAACAGGGAAGCACAACCGAAGCAAATCATAAAAACCTCCAGAAGGAGCCATGGATGAGCGGAGTACGAGTATTAGTTGGCACGCATAAAGGCGCATTCATTCTTACAGCCGACGGCAAGCGTGATAAATGGGAAGTCAGCGGGCCACACTTTGCGGGGTGGGAAGTCTATCACATGAAGGGATCGGCAGCGGACCCCAATCGAATTTATGTATCGCAAACCAGCGGATGGTTTGGGCAAGTCATTCAGCGTTCAGACGACGGCGGGAAAACCTGGCATCAGCCGGGAACTCCGGTCGGCCAGCCGGTGGTTGGTCAGGGTGGTGGGGCCAAAGGCACGAGCAACAAATTCAGCTACGACGCTTCTGCGGAAACTGGCAAGCCTTTGACCACTCATCAATCGTACGACGGTACGCAGCATCCCTGGGAGTTCAAGCGTGTGTGGCATCTTGAGCCGTCGTTTACTGACGCGAACACCGTCTACGCGGGAGTGGAAGATGCGGCTTTATTTCGCTCTACCGATGGCGGCGAGAATTGGCAGGAACTAGCCGGCCTTCGCGGCCACGGCACCGGCCCGTACTGGCAGCCGGGTGGGGGCGGCTTATGCCTGCACACCATCGTGCTTGATCGTGGCAACCCGCAGCGGATGTGGATTGCGATCTCCGCCGCCGGCGCCTTCCGCACTGACGACGGCGGCCAGACTTGGAAGCCGATCAATCAAGGGCTCCGGTCGCAGTATATCCCCGATTCCAACGCTGAAATTGGCCACTGCGTTCACCACATCGCCATGAGTCAAGAAAGGCCTGGCGTGTTGTTTATGCAGAAACATTGGGATGTCATGCGCAGTGACAATTCGGGCGATCAGTGGCACGAGGTCAGCGGCAACTTGCCCACCGATTTTGGCTTTGTCATTGATGTTCACGCCCACGAACCCGAAACGCTTTACGTTGTCCCCATCAAAAGCGATAGCGAACATTTTCCACTGGAAGGCAAGTTGCGCGTTTATCGCAGCCGCAGCGGAGGCGATGAGTGGGAGCCGCTCACCAAGGGGTTGCCACAAAGCAATTGCTACGTGAACGTACTGCGCGACGCGATGGCAGTGGACTCGCTGGACAAATGCGGCATATATTTTGGCACCACGGGCGGCCAGGTATATTGTTCGGCTGACGCCGGCGACAGCTGGAAACCTATCGTTGAGAACCTTCCATCGGTGTTCTCCGTCGAGGTACAGACGCTGAAGCAGTGAAAACGGCCGTAAAGGCTCACATTTTAATTTAACTTTCCTGCGGCCTGTTCCGCAGCTTGGAGAAATATTCCATCTTTCGCCAATACGGCCAAATTATTGATGTCCTCATGCAGCACGCGATCTTCCTCTAGCTTTTTCACGTGCCCGCGAATGGCTTCATAAACGGCCTGAGTGGCCGGAGCTGGCTTGACAGGAGCGCGCATGTCGAAAGCCTGTGCAGCGGCCATCAGCTCAATTGCTACCACATACCACGCATTCTCGATAATTTGCCGTGTTTTGATCGCCGTCGTCATTCCCATCGACACAAAGTCTTCCTGATCGGCGGCAGCCGGAATCGACCCCGTCGCTGCGGGCGTGGAGAGCACGCGGTTCTCGCAAACCAGTGCCCCGGCGGTATATTGCGAGAGCATCATGCCCGAGAACATCCCCGCACCCTTTGTGAGAAAAGCCGGCAGTCCCATCGAAAGATGAGGATTCATCAGCCGGTTCAGCCTCCGCTCAGAGAGCGCAGCGACCGTAGTCACTGACATCCCCACCATTTCTAGCGAGAATGCCATCGGTGTACCCTGGAAGTTCGCCCCCGTCAGCACCAATTCTTCGTCCGGAAAAAACGTTGGATTGTCGGCAGCATGGTTAAGCTCTATCTCCAACATATAACGTGCCCACTTAAAAGCTTCGCGGGCCGCTCCGATCACTTGCGGGCTGGACCGCAAGGAGTATGCGTCCTGCACTTTTTTCCCGGGCCGCCTCAGCAATTCGGAACCCTCCGTCAAGTTGCGAACGTTCTCTGCGCACTCCTGTGCTCCTGGATATCCGCGCACCACATGAATCCGAGGGTCGTAGGCATTCATGTTGGCATTGAGCGCTTCAAGCGTCATCGCCAGCGCCACTTCCTGCGTCTTCAACCACCGCTCTGCGTCGTAAAGTTCCAGGCAGCCGATGCCACAGATAAAATTCGACCCGTTAATCGCAGCCAGACCATCGCGCTCGCGAAACGCAATTGTTGGAATGCCTGCCTCGGCCATGCCTTGCGTGGCTGGCAGTTTTCGTCCCGTGTAAAAGACTTGGCCCTCTCCCATTAGCGTAATCGCCATCTGTGCCATAGGGGAAAGATCGCCACAGGCTCCGACTGATCCTTTCTGGCACACGACCGGCGTTACACCGCGGTTCAGCATTTCCAGTTGGGTCTGCACAATTTCCAGCCGAATGCCGGAATGTCCCCAGCAATGCGTGTTTAGTCGAGACAGCATCGCCGCGCGGACGTTCTCTTCCGCCATGGGTTCGCCGCATCCCGCGGCGTGCGAATAGAGGAGATACTTCTGATATTTTTCAACCTGTTCCGGAGTCAGAATGACCTCCGAAAGCTCGCCAATCCCGGTGTTCACGCCGTACATGATCTCGCGCGCCTGAATTTTGCGTTCCAACAGATCGCGGCAGCGATTGATGCGTGTTACGGCATCCGTGCTGAGTTCGATCTTGTCCCGGCCGCGCGCCACAGATACGACCTCCTCAATGCTCAGAGAATGCCCATCCAGCACGATTGGAACCTCAACTTTTTCGCTGGATCCTGCTGATGCGACTGCCTCAGACAAAGTAGTCATGTCACACTCCAGTCCATTCTTTACGCTATTCCTGTCATCTCGCGTGGCGGTATGACATGGGTCACGTCCGGTCGTGACCCATGATTTCACTTCGCATCTCTCGATCTCGATCTCGGGTCACACCATGTTGTGTGCGTCGTACTTTTGCCATGGTCGCGGGCGGCCATCGTATTCTTAAGAGGCGAAATCTCTCGGTAGCGGCAGATCACCGAGGCCTGCCTGACGGCTCCGGAGGAAGTCAGCTATGGAAGTGACACTTATTTCTGCGGAAAGGGAGCCGTTGCGTGACTACTGGCTCGGTTGTTGCAGTTTCGGGCTGTTCGAACTCTGAGCCGTGAAAGCATCCGAGGTTTCAAGCAGCTCTCGAATCTTCCTTGCTAACTGATTGAGGGCATAAGGCTTCTGTAGCGTTTCAGCGCTTTGATTGGATGCCCGCTCGCTGACCGCGGCGTGTTCCGGATATCCCGAAGTCAGCAAGATTTTGCATCGCGGGCGCACCCGTCTTAAGTCCCGCGCCAGTTCATGCCCGCTCATTTCTGGCATGACGACATCCGTGAGCAATAAATGGATTGATCCTCGATACCGTTGGGCAATCTCTAGCGCATCCTTGCCGTTCTGGGCGTGCAACACACTATATCCATTTTGCTGCAGATATTGGCAGACCATGTCGCGGATTTGATCTTCATCTTCGACCACCAGAATTGTCTCGCTGCCCTGAGTTCGCACCGTCGGAAGCGCCGCTTGTGGTTTTGTCGGCATTTCTCCCGCGCTCTCGGGGAGGTAGATGATAAAAGTTGTTCCGTGCCCCAGCTTGCTCTGAAATGAGATGCAGCCGCCACTCTGTTTTACCAGGCCATAAACGCTGGCCAATCCCAACCCCGTCCCTTTTCCCAGTTCCTTGGTGCTGAAAAATGGTTCGAAGATGTGTCCCTGGGTCTCTGCATCCATCCCGGTTCCCGTATCGCGGACTTCGAGCGCGACATAGTTTCCCGATCGAATCGACCCCTGTTCTTTTGCCTGAACCTCATCCATCGCCACATTGCGGGTGGCAATCGTCAGCTTGCCACCGCTCGGCATGGCGTCACGCGCATTCAAGGCGAGGTTCAGTACTGCCTGCTCCATCTGTACGCGATCCACTTTCACAGGCCACAAGGATGCCGCCGTGTGCAACTCAACCTCAATGTTCTCCCCGATCAAACGCTGTAGCATCCTGCCAACTTCGGCAACCACCTGGTTCATATCCAACAGCTTGGGCTGCAGCACCTGCTTGCGGCTAAAGGCCAATAACTGCCGTGTCAAAGCTGTGGCGCGCTCCGATGCTTCTTTGATTTCACGGGCATCCTTGTGCGTCGCATCGCCCTCAAGCGCACGTTCCATAATTCTCTCAGTGCGGCCTTGGATAATCATCAGCAGATTATTGAAATCGTGCGCCACGCCACCCGCCAACTGTCCCACCGCTTCCATCTTCTGCGATTGCCGCAGCTGATCTTCCAATTGTTTGTAGTCCGTAATATCGTGCAACACTCCCTGCATGACCGGCTTCTGCGCGTCGGGAGTTTTCAGATACACGGCATCATCGCGGAGCCAAATGACTCTGCCGTCCCGCGCGATCATGCGGTAATCCGCGCGGTAGATTCCTCCGATTTCCCAGAAACGCGTCTCCGCCTCCAGCGCGCGCTCGCGGTCGTCCGCGTGAACGTGATTGATCCAGTTGGACGCGTCCGCCAACCATTCCTCAGGCGAGAATCCCAGGATCGATTGGATTTGCGGGCTGACATAGAGCCATCGGCCCAGGACACCGACTTCCGCGATGTAGGTGATTGCGGGCAGGTTCTCGACCAGAGCACGGTAGCGGGTTTCGGCGGCGCGCAGTTGCTGGTCCGCTTGGTGCCGCTCAATCGCTACCCCGGCAAGGTGAGTCGCGCATTGCACCAGGTGCAGGTGTCGAGGGTCGGGGTCGCGCGTTTCGCGATAGTAGACCGCGAAAGTTCCCAGTACCTTTTCTTCCCGCGAAGTAATGGGAGTTGACCAGCATGCTTTCAGTCCATAGGGTAAGGCGAGTTGGGCAAAGCTGCTCCACAGGGGATCGGTTGCAATGTCCCGGACAATGACCTGCGTCCGGCGATGGACAGCGGTCCCGCACGAACCCGCCGCCGGTCCTGCTTGGATGCCGTCTACGCGTGTGTTGTATTCGGGGGGAAGACTCGGTGCCGCGCCGTGCCGCAGCGTTACTCCATCCGCCTCCAGCAGCAATACCGAGCAGGTCAGTTCCGGAAAGTGCTTCTCCATGAACTTACACAAACACTCGAGCACTTCAAAAAGCGATGCATGCGCGCTGATTCGCTCCAGAACGGTCTTGTAGAGCGAGGACAAAGTTTCTGCCAGCTTTTGTTCCTCGCCGGCACTCGCGGTCTTGGCTGCGCTTCGCATTTTTGTTGCTGCGGTGCTTTGCTACGTGGAGCAAAACCCTCCCGTCGCACTCATTCCGGAACGAGGTCCGTCAGGTTCGTAAGGTCATGAATTGTGACAGCCGGGGAGTTGCACGCTCATTATTAATTAGGCACCGCATCATCCGACACATTACCGGAGTAACTTCCGCGATCGGATGTGACAAGCGCACTTGTGCCTGGGCGCTGAATCGACGTACTGTGGGAGATTCGGAAAGGGATCGCATGACGACGAAGCCGACATTTGAAACGATTCTTATCAGCCAACAGGAAGGTATTGGCATCATCACTCTCAACCACGGCAAGGTCAATGCCTTGAGCCGGCAATTGATCGATGATCTCTGCGCTGCTCTCGAGCACATGACGGCCGACACAATGCAGGTGGTCATCCTGCGAGCCGCAAAGGACGTGAAAGTATTCTCAGCCGGCCACGATGTCCGCGAGCTGCCCACCAACGGCCGCGATCCTCTCACTTACAACGACCCTCTCCGACACGCCGTGCGAACCATCGAGCAGCATCCCGCGCCCATCATCGCCATGGTCGAAGGACAAGTCTGGGGTGGGGCCTGCGAACTGGTCATGGCTTGCGATCTCGTGGTCGCGGGCAACGGCTCTTTATTCGCATTGACTCCCGCGCGGCTTGGCATCCCTTACAACCTTTCTGGCACGCTCAATTTTCTAAAAGTTGCTGGCATGCATCTGGTGAAAGAGATGCTTTTCACCGCGCAACCGATCGGTGCCGAACGCCTCGCCGCTTCCGGCGTGATCAACTACGTGGTCCCTCTGCCGGAGCTCGAATCTTTCACCATGGATTTGGCCAAGCGCATCACCGAAACTTCCCCACTAGTCCATCGCATTTTGAAAGAAGAAGTCCGAGTGCTTGCCAACGCTCACCCGCTCAATCCGGAGTCCTACGAGCGCATTCAGTCGCTGCGCCGCGAGGTCTACGACAGCAGTGATTATCAGGAGGGAATTCGGGCCTTTTTTGAAAAACGCAAGCCGGAGTTTCGTGGCAAATAGTTTCAGCTGAAAGCGCCCGAGAAAAAGATTTCCGTAAACTGCCGCGCGATCTGCTCCGCATTCAGCGCATACTCCGGCTTGTACCATTGATAAATCCAATTAATCATCCCCAACAACGCAAACGCCGCTGCCCGGGCGCCCACCGTTCGTTGCGATCGCCGGGCTTGCTGCACCTCGCCCACTAACTTCTCCACAAAATGCATGTAGTCTTTCTTTCGCGCGTTGATCCGCTTGCGCAGCGACGGTGGCAGCGGATGGTTCTCATGCAGCAGCACCGTGATTTCCCGGTCGCGCACACTCAAAATCACCTCTACGTGCAGCCGAATCAGCGTCCTTAGCCGCTCTTCCGCATCGGCGATCTTCCGCACCGGTTCAATCACACGCTCCTGCGTCACATCCATCGCCTGATTCATCAGGTCGAACAGAATTTCGTCTTTGCTCTGAAAATGATGATATAAACCGCCTTTGCTCAGCTTGAGTGCGCCAGCGACGTCGTTCATCGAGGTCGCGTCGTACCCTTTTTGCTGGAAAAGCCGGGCCGCCGTGCGCAGAATTTCCTGGCGAGGTTCAAGAACCGTCTCGCGGGCCATCGTGGAAAGAGTATACCGGGCCGTGCCGAGATGCCAAATGACTGGGAACTGACAACCGGAAACTGAAAACTGGTTCTTCAAATCTCGCGTCAGAGGAAACGCCCGAATTTCTAGTTCGTCGCCCGTTGTGAATAACACTGTGCATAATGCGTCGAGAAATTTTGTACGTATGCCAAACAGCCCACTGCTCAAGCATTTCGGCGTAATTAGAGTTTTGATTTTGCAGATCGCGTTTGCACCGAAAAATGGCGTTGACATTTCCCGCGCGAGTGTTTAGTTTGCTTTTCGTCGACGGCTGAAAGGGTTGGTTCAAATAACATTAGCCAATCCGAAGTAAGCTGAGTGATGAGTCAGGCGAGGCAACTTGCCGGGCTGCCAGACCCGAAAAAACCGCCAGGCTCTGCGAGGAGCAGGCGGGGTTTGGAACCGCGAAAGCGGTAATCACATCAAGGGCTGTGACGGTGCGTGCATCCACGCTGACGGTTCCCTCGCAGGAATCGAGGGCTAGAGCACAACCAATGTCACAGCCTTTTCCATTTGTTGGCGCCGAAATTACGCCGCCGCCCGCATCCCCGACGCCGAGCCCTTCCCCAGCACTCCAATCGCTGCCATCCCTGCAATGATGTATCCCACAATCTGCGTCATCATGTAATTCGCCGTGTAAGCCATTGGGAATCCATACCAATTCCAGTAAGGAATGTTGGTTGTGATCACCGCCATCACTCCGGCCACGATGACAAATATCAGTTTCGACCCAAAGGTTCGCAGACTGGTTTGCGCCAGCAGAAACGCCAGAAAGAGCGCCTCGATCAATTCGGTGACAAATTCGGTTCCCAGTTGAGTCCCGGTCAGTCCTTTCATTCCCGGAGGATGGTAAATCAGCAGCCCTGACGGATTGGCCGCCAGTTTCTGATCGTATTGCCGCATAGCCGCTTGTTGCTGCTCCCGGGTGGCATTCGGCCCGACACCCATGCTCGGATAGATATAAAGTCCCGAGTTGCTACCCAGTTGCGCCTGCATCGCGCTCAACACGCCTTGTTCATTGGGAATTTCACTGATTCCCACCGTCCCCAAGTTTGTCGCCATGTGAGCGATTCCCGACCACAAAAACATCGCGATCCCGCCGAGCACGCCTGCCAACAGAATTCGCTTTGTCATAACGCCTCCAGTCACGCGTCGGCCATTATCCCGCGAAAGTGTAACCAATGAAAACTGAATTTTCGTTGAGGGGATGCGACCTATCGGGCCGCGGCAGCCGCCACGGCGCGCAGCTTGGCAGGTTGCGGAACATACATTTCCGGGATCAACGCGGGCAAACGGACCGCCCAGCTCAGCGATATCGCGGAAGACATAACAATCAGGGTCCAGGGAACCAGCCGGCTTACCACCATCCAATGAAAGCCGAATCTTCCAATAGCGAGCCATGCGAGGAACATCGCACATCCCGTTATCGCGGGCAGCCAGCGTTCCTTGTTGCGGAAGCTTACAGTGCGAACCATGCAGGCCTGCATCCACAGGGTGAACGGCAGAGACACGGCCAGATCGAAAAGATAATGTTCTCCAGTGGCGAGCGTGTCAAGAATCGTAGCTAGAACCAGTATCCCTGCCGCTGCACGCGCCCATCGCGACAGCCCGCGCGTGTTCAGCCAGATCAATAGCGCCCACGTCAGATGAAGCGACGGCACTCCATTGCGGGGAAACGCCGGCAACACCGGAATGCTTTCGAGCGCCAGACGATGCAGCACGTGATAAGGGAGATAGGCTTTGGGAAAGTCAACAGCGAACGCGTATTGCGGCCCGCTCACCGGAAACACGCTGAAGAAAAGATAGCCAATCATTGCCGGTGCAAACAGGAATTCGATGAGCTCCCAGAGCGGTTTTTCCCGCCGGTTCATGAATGCCGCGTAGATGGCGGCCATCGCCAGCACAATGCCTTCGTAACTTATTTTTACAAACGGAAACAGCCAGGCATTCTGCTTCAGAAAACGCCCCAACTCAAAGCTGGGCTGAAAGCCTAGTGTCCCGTCAAATGCATAGGCATATAGGTCGTAAGTTTTCGCGTGGAGCAGGGAAGCCATGTTGAGCGAATATTGCGCTCCGAGAACGAGGAAAGTCAGCACGGATGCCGGCAATAATGCCCGGTACGCAGCCGGTTCATCGTCGCGCCCGTTCCAAATGACAGCGCCGGCCAGCACAAGAAGGGATGCGAGCCCGAGCGATCCCATAAGCTGCACCAACAACGCGGGGATGCCGGCATAATGAGCTTTCAGAATTGTCCCGGCGATCAGCACTCCCAGCCCGCAGACCGTAATCGTAAGTCCTTCACCGGGTCGTGCAGCCAGAAAAAGTAAGAATGCCCCTCCCAAGCCGTACCCGATAAAGGGCTGCTGAAAATCCAGATGCAAGGCGCCGAACACCACCACGGTTGCAAGGCATACCATCGCCAGCAACTTCAACACCCGCAGCAGAGTTTTCTGGGATCGCACTTCCGCAGACATTGCTTCGAAAGTAACAGCCTTGGGCCCATGCTCTCAACAAAACTGATCCGTGCGAGCGTTACGGGCGTAATCGCACTTGTCCCACATCAGATCTCGATGTGTTCCTCACTGTGCCTGCTCAAATACCAGCACGGCGTATAGCCTAATTGCGGAAAAAGGGAATGCACGCAGGTCCGGTCTTCCGACGGGGCCAACTCATATTCCGTCTTATTGTTTTTCTCGTGGATCACGTAAAGCTTGGTGACCGTAACCGTCCCGAATTGTGCCCGGCTCTGGGGAACCTTGTAACGAATCGAAACATAGTCGCCGACGTACACCAGTCCCGTGAGCACAATGATGCCGGCGAGCGCATAGAACAGGATTTGCCGCAGCCATACCGTCCACGTTTTCATAAGCAAAAGATGCGCCTATGCTACACCAATCGGCTTTGTCACTAATCGCATTTGCTGCGTGTGTTTAAATAGATAGGATTTTCAGGGGCATTTTGATTCGCATATCGGAGTTCCTTTATGCCTCCGGCCGAACAGATCGAAATTCGCCGTCTCACCGCCGAAGACGCGCACGCCTACTACGGTCTTCGTCTCGAAGCTCTGGAACACGAACCGTTGGCCTTCAACGAATCTTCGGAAGAACATCGCGCCATCACCATTGAAACTATCGAGCAGAAACTCGGTTCCGGGGAAGATGTCGATTCCTTCGTTCTTGGCGCCTTCACCGAAGATCTATTTATCGGCATGGTCGGATTCGGGCGCTTGAGTGGCGACAAGAAACGTCATCGAGCAGTCATCTGGGGAGTCTACGTCAAGCCGGAATGGCGGAGAAAAGGAATTGCGCGCGTGTTGCTCTCAGAAACGCTCGAGCGCGCCAAGGCAGTCCCCGGAATTGAGCAAGTCGTGCTCAGCGTCGGTACCGATCAAACTGCAGCCAGGAAGCTCTACGAATCGCTGGCATTCGAGGTCTACGGCCGTGATGCACGTACGCTGAAAGTCGCCGATCGCTACGTGGATGAAGATTTAATGATCTTGTGGCTCGCCGGCTGAATTTCTCGGAACCAGTCCGCTGATCTCTAGACCACGAAATACTTGGCCGCGGGATGGTGCACAACAATCGCAGATGTGCTCTGCTCTGGTTCCAGTAAGAAGCCAGTCGTTAACCTGACTCCGACGTTCTCCTCCGGATGTAGCAGCGCAAACAGCTTGGTTTGATCTTCTAAATTCGGGCACGCGGGATATCCGAACGAATACCTCGATCCGCGATATTTCTGGTGGAACAGATCGCGAATGTGCGGCGAATCCTCGCCGGCTATCCCGAGGTCCTCGCGAATCTTCTTGTGCAGATATTCCGCCAGCGCCTCGGCAGTTTCCACGCTGAGCCCGTGCAGGTAGAGATATTTCGTGTACTCGCCGCCCTCAAACAATCGCTGCGTTTCTTCTGACGCTTTTGCGCCAATCGTTACCAGCGACAGCCCGATCACATCCATTTTCCCAGCACTCTTCGGAGCAAAGAAATCGGAGATGCAAAGCTTACGGCCTTCCCTTTGTCGTGGGAAGGTGAAGCGCAATAATTCTCGCGTAGGGACAGCCGCTCCCGGCTGTCCGGCCGAGCGGAACTCGGCAGGCTCGTAAACGATGACATCATTGCCTTCGCTCTGCGCCGGAAAATATCCGTACACCACTTTCGGCTCAAACAATCCGCTGGCGATGACTTCTTCTTCCATCTGCTTCTTGATTGGCCGGTATTTCTGCTCGACTAGCCGGGCATAATCTTCCTGCGACGCCGTCTTCAACTGCCACTGGTTCTTAAACAGCGCAGTGTCGTTGATGTAAGGAAAGATATCCCGCAAATCGAAATCTTTCCGCACCCGAATGCCCCAGAAGGGCGGTACAGGGATGTCCGGGGCGTCTCCGACCACAGCACTACGCTCGGCAAAGACCGGGCCGGATTCTTCATCAACAGCGGCCGCCTTGGCGTACTCTTTGACCGTTTTTCCTTCTCGCAAGCGTTGCTCGCGCTGCCCATTCGGAGCCGACAGGTCTTCCATGATATGCAGCCCGGCAAAGGCATCATCGGCGTAAAACACTCCGTTCGCATACTCCCGCCGCAAATCGTCTTCGACATATTTGCGCGTGAGGGCCGCGCCACCGCAAATCACCGGAAATTCCAGTTGCTGCCGCTGAAGGTCCTGAATAACGTACTTCATCTCTAACGTCGATTTCACCAGCAGTCCGCTCAGTCCAATCGCATCGGCTCGCTGCTCAAGTGCCGCTTTGATGATCGCGTCGCCCGGTTGTTTGATACCAAGATTTACAACCTTAAAACCGTTGTTGGTGAGAATGATGTCCACGAGGTTTTTGCCAATGTCGTGAACATCGCCTTTCACCGTCGCCAGAACAATGACGCCTTTCGACGATCCCGCTTTTTTCTCCATCTTCGGCTCAAGATAAGCGACCGCCTGCTTCATCACCCCCGCTGAGTCGAGCACCGAGGGCAACTGCATCTTGCGCGCGCCAAACAGGTCACCGACCGTCTTCATGCCGTCGAGCAGAACTGTATTGATCAGTTCAAGCGGCGAATACTGCACCAGTGCTTCTTCGAGAAGTTCTTCCAGCGTTTTCTTGTAAGCGCCATCGCCGACGGACTTTTCCCCGTTGATGATCGCAAACTTCAATTTGTCTTCCACTGACAGCGTTTCTACGTGCGCCGTGGTCGTGGCCTGCGCTTTGCCCTTGGTTCCTGCAAAGTGCTGCATGTATTTCTGCAGCGGGTCGCCGTCGCTCTGGTCACGATAAATCAGCTTGCGCGCCAGTTCGACTTCTTCGTGAGGAATCTTGTACAGCGGGTAAATCTTGGTGTAGTTCACGATGGCCATGTCGAGGCCATGGTCTACCGCTTCGTGCATGAAAACTGAATTTAATACCCGCCGCGAGTAAGCATCGAGGCCAAAGGAGATATTGCTGACGCCAAGGATGGTCTTGACGTCGGGTAGCTCCTGTTTGATTTTCTTGATCGCATTCAGCGTCTCAATCCCCGCCGTGCGATATTCTTCCTGACCGGTTGAAATCGGCAGAGTCAGCGCGTCAAAAATAATGTCGACCGGACGGATGTCATATTTGTTGACCGCCAGATCATAGATACGTTTGGCAATGGCAGTTTTCTTTTCTGCCGTGAGCGCCATTCCATCTTCATCAATCGTCAGAGCAATCACCGCCGCGCCATAACGTTTGGCCATCGGCAGCACTTTGGAAGTACGCTTCTCTCCATCTTCCAGGTTGATCGAATTGATAATCGCCTTACCCGGAATGCGCTTCAGCGCTTCTTCGACCACATCCGCTTCAGTGGAATCGACCAGAATCGGTGCCGGCACGCGCGTTGCGATCTTCTCCAGAATCGAAGTGATGTAGCCCTTCTCGTCTTCGCCCACGATGGCGCAGCACAAATCGAGCATGTGCGAGCCATCGTTGACCAGCTTTTTTGCCAACGTGAGAATGTCGTCGTATTTCTTTCCCCGAACCAGGTTGCGGAAGTGCTCGACCCGCGTCGTCGTATTCATCTCTTCCGCGACAACCAGCGGCTTGGGATCAAGATCAAGCGGCACCATCGTGTACGCGCTCGAAGCCGAAGCAATTGGCTTGACGTCGCGTTTCGCCGGCTCAACTCCGGAGAGCGCTTCCACCACCGCTTTGAGATGTTCCGGAACCGTTCCGCAACATCCACCGACGATGCGAACCCCGTAATCCTGCACGAAATGCTTGTGATATTCTGCCAGCTCGGCCGGCGTCAGCTTGAAAACTGCATGACCGCCTACATTCACCGGCAACCCAGCATTAGGAAGAACCGAAACTTCTTTTGTCGAATACAGTGACAGATACCGGACCGCCTCGTTCATCTCTTTCGGTCCGGTGGCGCAGTTCATGCCGATGATGTCGACATCCAGAGGTTCCAGCGCTGTAAGCGCCGCTCCAATCTCTGTGCCCAACAACATCGTGCCGGATTCCTGCAAGGTTACTTGCACCGTGACCGGCAGGCGCTTTCCCGCCTTGCGTAGTGCCTCGAGCGCTCCAATGACGCCGATTTTCGCTTGTAATAAATCCTGACAGGTTTCAATCAGCAGGATATCGACGCCGCCTTCGATCAACGCCGCAGCTTGCTCCTCGAAGGCTGCAACCATGGCATCGAAAGAAATGTGGCCGAGCGACGGAAGCTTCGTGGAAGGACCGATCGAACCGGCGACGAATCGGGGCTTGTCTTTGGTCGAGAACTGCTGCGCGACTTCTTTTGCCAACTTCGCGGCCGCAACATTGATCTCGTGTACGCGATCGCCGAGCTCGAATTCGTTCAGCACAATGCGCGTGGCGCCAAATGTATCCGTCTCCACCACGTCGCAGCCGACGCGCAGAAAGTCGGCGTGAATGTCACGAATAATATCCGGCCGGCTCAGCACCAGAACTTCGCTGCAATTCTCCTTACCCCAATAATCGTCAAGCGTAGGGTTGCGCGTGTGAATATTGGTGCCCATCGCGCCGTCGTAGATGACCACGCGTTGTTTTACGGTTTGGAGAAAATCAGCCATGAAAGCTGCTCTTATACACAAACGCCGGCCCGCTGGGGACCGGCGTTTCGCCCGATCTCTAATTTTACCGAACTCTCAGCTTCTTTGCATCGGCGTCGCCGGCGCGCCTCCCACTACTTCTGCTTGATTGAAGATCGAATTGGCCCCCATGTGTGCTGGCTTGGGGGCCAGCATCTGCTCTTTCCGGTAGACGAGATTGCTGGCGTTGAAGGTGGCCAGTTCGAAGCCATGCCCGTGCGTGATCGCGTCTGTCGGGCAGGCTTCCACACAATAGCCGCAGAAAATGCAGCGGTTGTAATCGATGTTGTAAACCTTGGCATAACGTTCCGCGCCACTGACCCGCTTCTCGGCCGTATTTTCTGCTGCCTCAATGTAAATGCAGTTCGAAGGACACGACGCCGCACACAAGAAGCAGGCAACGCACTTCTCCAAGCCGTTTTCGTCCCGCTGCAGCACGTGCACCCCGCGGAACCGCTCTTGAAACTGCGCGCCCCGCAGTGGGCCCGGTCCATCAGGATAGTTCTCCACCTGCGTGGGTTGGAACATCTCGCGAAAGGTAATGCTCATGCCTTTCGCGATGGCCGCTATGTTCTCCAGGATCGCCATTCTTTTCTAGTATACCGGAAGGGAGGCGATGACCGGCCTGCAAATGCATCTTCACCATCGATGACAACCCGCCAGAAGTGCTCAGGCGAAGGTGTATTAGTGTCTCATCCACTCACGGTAAAATAAACCAAGAGGAGTGTACGTGAGCAAAGCTATTCTTCTTGTAGTGTTTGCAGCCTTATTGATGAGTTCGGTGATTCTCCAGGCCAGGACCGGCGTTTCGGAACCCGTACGCCAAGCCAGTTCAGTAACCATCACGCCGGAGAAGATCGAATTCAGCCCGCAGGCTGTTGGCATCCGAAGTCAGCCGGCGACTGCCACGCTTACCAACGTCAGCAGTGCCGACGTAACTATCAGTGACATCAGCGCCTCCGGCATCGATTTCACGGAAGCCAACGATTGTCCGGCCAATCTCGCCCCCGGGGCGGACTGCAAGATCGATGTCACCTTCACTCCTGCGGTCACCGGACCCAGGCTCGGAACGATCATTGTCAGCGGTTCTGATCCCGCCAGTCCTCGCTTCCTGGTTTTAAGCGGTACCGGCGAATAACTTGCCGCTGGCGCTACCTTTTCTTGTGTTTGAACGCCGCTTCTTGCTCAGTCAGTAGCTGCTGATGATCATGTAGGCTGTCGTCAACCGTGTCTACTGCGTTGGACAAAAGAAATTGGTATTGCTGTTCTTCCTGTGGACTTGCATCGGCAGAAGTTTTCAGCGCCCGCAATTTGGCCTGAAATTCCGTATCAGCTTCAATTAATTTCTTCAGTGGCTTGCGCAAGTCGGCCTTGCGCTCGACAAAAGTGTCGATATTTCCATTCAACTCGTCATACACGTCGAGAAAATTCTGCAGCTTGTCGTGTGTCTGCTGCGCCCGGTCGGTCACTTTCGGATCGGCGCGCATCAGCTCAAGCGAATTCAGGCGATCGCGGGCAAATTCGACGTACAGCTTGATGCGGGCCTCCGGTTCCTGTGCCGCATCGCGCAGTTCGTCGATCTCTTTATCGTTCAGAGGCTCGCGACGTTGGGCAAGCATGCTCGATAGCATCGTGAGCACCAGGAAGCCCATCCACGCAAACTTGCCCACCTTCCTCATCATTTACCCTTCCCGAACATCTGTGAGAGCAAATCGTCCGACAAAGTCTGAAGCTTGTCCGCTGCCGCTTGCACTGGCGGCTGGTCCTCAAAATTCAGAGTGTGCTTCAAATCACGCAGGCGGTGCGCCATTTTCCGCAGCGCCAGCTCGGTATTCTTCAGTTTCTTGTTGGCTTGAATAGCCGCATCGTGGGCTTTGGTGGAGTACGTAACCACGTCCTGCACTGCGGCCCGGGCTTCTTCAACCTTACCTTCGGTGTATGACCCGTCCGCCGCCTTGAGTTGCCGCTCGGCAATCTCAACATATAATCCAGGCCGGTCATTGGCCGAGGCCGCATCCGCACGAGCAATGAGTTCTTGCACGGTCTGCTCTTTTGAGGCGAACGCCGCCACGGAAACTGCCAGCAGCAAGAAAATTGTCGAGAGGCGCCCCATTGTTATTTCTTTGGCTCGATCGCAATCAGGCGATGCCGGGCTTGCCATTCCTGATCCGGATATTGACCGTTCGCGACTTCCAAGAACTTGTGATAATTCTGCGCCGCCTGCTTATAGTCCCGCAAGTGGTCATACGCCGAGGCTCGCAGGAAATAAGCCACCGGAATCTCCGGTAAGTATTTTGCACGGTCATCGGCCGCGCGGATCGCCAGTTCGTAATCTTTGTTTTCCGACGCTGCTACCGCAAGATCGCCATACGCTTCGCCATAATTTGCCTTCAACTTTATCGCCGAAATGAGTTCCTGCTCAGCGGCGGGATATTTCTTTTGCTTAAGCAGAGCCAAGCCCAGCCCATAATGCAGTTCGGCGTCTTCTGGGTGAGTTGTCAGTAACAAACGATAACTTTTTTCGGCCTCATCGTATTTTCCTGTGCGGTTGTAGATCTCGGCCAGATCGCGCTGCGCCCCCAGATCGTTCGGTTCTAGCCGCAATGCCGTTTGTAGCTCTGTTACTGCGGCATCGTTGTGCCCCGCTGCCGCCATCACTCGTCCCAGTTGCATGTGAGCTGCGGCATTGTTCGGTTGCACAGCAACCAGCTTGCGCAGGTATTCCTCCGCATCCGCGAAACGCTGGCCCCGCATATAAATATTGGAAAGGCCGATCAGAGCATCGGCAGAATTTGGCTCAATCGTCAAGCTCAGCCGGTATTCTGCTTCGGCATCGCCGAAGCGATTTTCCTTCTCCAGAAGCGCCCCTGCAGCGAGGTGGGGTTCGGGATCTTTCGGCTGCAATGTTGCTGCCTGTTTAAAAGCTTCAATCGCGTCATCGGGCTTGCTATTTGCGATTACATGTCCCAGCGACAGCCAAGCACGCTCGCGCCCTTCTTCCACATTTGCGGTCGGCTTGAGCGTCGTAGCCGCGCGCAGAAATTGCTCCGCGTCCGGCTGATCAGTCTTCGCCAGTTGCAGGCCCAGATTTAGATTCGATTCGAATACATCCGGTTTGGCGGCTACCGACTTCCGGTAAGCCGCGATCGATTCCGGTACATTTCCCTCGGCGTTATAAACAAATCCGAGATCAAACCACGCCTGATAATTGTCCGGGTGTTCGGCGACGACCTTCTTCAGCAATGGCTCGGCAGTTGCGTAATCATTCTTTTCAATCGCAATTTCAGCTTGTGTGAGTTCCGGAGGGAATGAAGAGTCCGTTTCAGCAACCTTGTGATGCCGCACTGTCTGGCCGCTTCCAACCGTTTGGCTGCTGGCTTGCGCTAGTGAAAGTGTAATGATTCCAAACAGCAACAGGCTGCGAGTTCGGTTACCGGTTGCCATTGCCAGAGGTTCCATTTCCGTTGAGCACATGCGCCAGAAAATGACCGGTATATGATTGCGGCAATCGCGCAATCGCCTCCGGAGGCCCGGAACCGACCACATATCCGCCTCGATCCCCACCTTCAGGCCCGAGATCGATGACCCAGTCCGCGGTCTTGATTACTTCGAGATTGTGTTCGATGACGATTACCGAACCGCCTGTTTCAATTAGACGGCGGAAGGCCGCGAGAAGTTTGCTGATGTCGTCAAAGTGCAAACCGGTAGTTGGCTCGTCGAAGATGTACAAGAGCCGCCGCCGCTCGCTCGCCCGCCCACCCGGCTGCAGGTGCGCCGCCAACTTCATCCGTTGCGCCTCACCGCCGGAAAGCGTCGACGCTGATTGTCCCAGCCGCAAATAGCCTAAACCCACTTCCTCGAGGACGCGTAGTTTGCTCGTGATTTTGGGTGCGCTAGCGAAGAAGTGTAGCGCCTCCTGCACCGTCAGACTTAGCGCTTCATGAATGTTCTTCCCGCGATACCGGACCTCGAGCACTTGCGGCTTGTAGCGCGTCCCCTTACATTCTTCGCAGATCAGTTCGACGTCCGCGAGAAACTGCATCTCGACCGTGACCGTGCCATCGCCCTGGCAGGTCTCGCAGCGCCCGCCCGGAACATTGAAAGAAAAATGTCCCGCCGTAAGCCCGCGCTTTTGTGCCTCCGGCAATGAAGCATAAAGTTCGCGAATTCCGTCGAACGCCTTGATGTAGGTCACTGGGTTCGATCGCGGTGTCCGCCCGATCGGAGACTGGTCCACCAGCACGACTTCGTCGATGTACTCCGCTCCCTCAACCTGCTTCCACGCAGGCGCGCTCTGGTTGCCTCCTTCGCCCTGTCGTTTGGCCGCCGACAGCGCGCGAAACAGCACATCATGCAGCAACGTGGATTTCCCAGAGCCCGATACTCCAGTGATCGCAACCAGCATTCGCAGCGGAACCTCCAGATCGATATCTTTCAGATTGTGTGCCCGCGCGCCATAGATTTCGATTCGCTGCGATCCCGGCTTGCGGCGCGTGGCCGGAGGCTGGATGCGCAACTCTTCCGACAAATATCGTCCGGTAAGCGAAGCTGGATCCCTTTTAATCTGATCGTAGCTTCCGGCAACGATCAATTTTCCCCCGTGTTCTCCCGCTCCCGGCCCAAGATCGAGAATCCTGTCCGCCGCCCGCATCACATCCGGATCATGTTCAACCACCAGAATCGTGTTTCCCAGGTCGCGAAGATCATGCAGAATTTTGATCAATCGATGCGTATCGCGGCTGTGCAACCCGATCGACGGCTCATCCAGCACATAAAGAGTTCCCACTAAACGCGACCCGAGCGATGTCGCCAACTGAATCCGCTGCGCCTCGCCTCCCGAAAGCGTCGACGACAGCCGATCCAGGGTGAGATATTCCAATCCAACCTCGTTTAGAAACCGCAGCCGCTCCTGAATTTCCTGCAGCAATTTGTCCGCAATCCCTGATTCCTGCTCGGTGAGTTGCAATTCGGAAAAGAATTTGCCAGCCTGCTCTACGGTGAGGTGGCATACTTCACAAATGTTTTTGCCGTTGACCTTGACTTGGCGTGCTTCTGTGCGCAGGCGCGCCCCATTGCAGTCCGAGCAGAGCGAATAGCCTCGATAACGGCTGAGAAATACCCGCACATGCAGCTTGTATTTCTTGCGCTCAAGATAACTGAAAAATCCGCGCACCCCAGAGAATCGATCATCGCCCTCAATGATAAGCCGCTGCTGTTCCGGGTCCAGTTCCACCCACGGCACATTCGTGGGGATTTTCGCCTGGCGCGCAAATTTCTTCATGTCGGTTGCAAGGCTGCGATATTTCGGCTTCGTCCACGGCTCAATCGCGCCCTCCGCCAGCGTTTTTGATGGATCCGGGATGACGAGATCGAGATCGAAATCAATGGTATTGCCGAAACCCTGGCAGCGCGGGCAAGCGCCATAGGGATTATTGAACGAAAAAAGCCGCGGCTCCGGCTCTTCGTATCTCAAATTGCAGCGTTTGCACTCAAAGCGCTGCGAAAATCGCAGTCGTTCAGCGGGCGATTCATCTCTCGGCACACTTTCGAAAATCACCTCGCCTGATTCGCGATACGCGATCTCGATCGCGTCCACAATTCGGCTTCGCCCACCCGGCGAGACTACCAGTCGGTCGACCAGCACAAACACCGGCTCGGCAAAATTCACATCGAGCAACGATTCCGGCGTCGAGAACTCAAAAATCTTTCCATTCTGATAAAGCCGATTGAAGCCCCGCGTGCGCAGATCAAGCAAACGGGCCTTCAATGGATCGGAAGCCCCAGCCGTCTCGGCTTTCCGTTTGGTTTTACGCGGATTTGCCTTCTTGCGCCCTTTCCTGATTTCCTGGGTCGGAACCGGTGCTGCCAGCGGGAACAGAACATTGAGCCGCGTCCCATCGCCCAGAGCTAGCACTGCCGCTGCGACTTCGTCTACCGTGTCCTTCTTAACTTCCTGTCCACACTGCAGACAATAGGTCCGCCCAATGCGGGCAAATAACAATCGCAAGTAATCGTAAATTTCCGTTGCAGTGGCTACCGTCGACCGCGGATTTCGCGTGCTATTCTTCTGCTTGATCGCCACTGCGGGCGCGATCCCATCGATTACATCTGCATCCGGTTTCTCGATCCGCTCCAGAAATTGCCGCGCATATGCCGAAAGCGACTCCACGTAACGCCGCTGTCCCTCGGCATAAATCGTGTCGAAGGCAAGGGAAGACTTCCCCGACCCCGAAACGCCGGTCACGACAGTCAGCGAGTTGTGCGGGATTTCAAAGTCAATGTTCTTGAGGTTGTGAACCCGCGCCCCGCGTACAACAATGGTCTCAGTGGGCATGAAACTTATTTGCAGTGAACCTATCCCTATAGTTTAACAGCCGCTGAACGTGCTGTTTTCCGACCGCTAGCGTCATATACGCTGTAACTTTCTGCCTGCGAAGCAATCCCATGTGTGCCGTATTGTGCGGCACAAATCTAATCGATTCGGAGATCCCAATGAAGAAGATGCTTTGCAAGATGATGGCCATGTGTTTCCTTGCTGTTTCACTCACCGCTTTTGCCCAGTCCGGCGACAACATGAAGCAGGACAATATGAAACAAGATCAGATGAGCCACGACCAAATGAAGAACGACCAAATGAAAAACGATCAGATGAAGCAGGACGGATCGAAGACCTCAAAGAAATCCAAGAAGACCAAAGCCAAACAAGATCAGATGAAGAAAGACAACGGCATGAAGCAGGACGACGGCATGAAGCACGACGACAACATGAAGCAATAATCGCCCGACATGCTCGACCTTTTTTCTAGGGTAGCTGAGTTCGCATCAGCTACCCTTCCAGGAGAACTTTGAATCAGCGATTCTCCAGAAAGTGAAGTGAGTTGCCTTGAAGCCTTTATTGTTCTGTCTCAGTGTCGCTCTCGCGATTGGTGCGCTTTTCGCAAAAACTCCGGACATGGGCCAAGCCACATCCGCCCGCGTCCCAATCTTAGTTGAGCTATTCACATCCGAAGGTTGTTCGAGTTGCCCTCCGGCGGACCGCTTCCTGGAGAGGCTTGACCAGCAGCCCACGTCCGGCGCAGAGTTCATTGTGCTTAGCGAACATGTCGATTATTGGAACCATATCGGCTGGAAGGACCCCTATTCATCGCACGTCTACAGCGAACGACAAGATGCTTATGCCAATCGCTTTGGCCTTGATAGTGTTTACACCCCGCAAATGATCGTCGACGGAAGCACAGAATTTACCGGTAGCGATACCACCCAAGCACAAAAGGCCTTTTCCCAGGCCGTGACGTCCCCTAAAATACCAGTTCACCTATCTCTCATCTCGGGCGATTCCTTCCAGATTCACGTCCACGTCACCGCTGATCCTTTGAGCCCGGCGATTCCCGCACGCGAAGCAGAAGCATACGCTGTCCTCGCTCTCAACCACGCCGAATCGCATGTTTCAGCAGGCGAGAATGGCGGACGAACACTGACGCATGTCGCCGTCGTCCGAAGCCTCATAAGTGTGGGGAAGCTGACTCACGACAACGGTTTTGACCAGAATGTGCCGCTGAAGTTGCGACCCGGAGACGACCCGCGCAATGTTCGCGTGATTGTCTTCGTGCAGCAAGCCGGACAGGGAAGGGTCTTAGGAGCCGCTGAGCAATCCATCGTGCATTGAAAGTTCCCTTCGCCTTCGGCACACCTAGGTGGCCAGATACTGTTTCATGCAGCGCACGCACGGCGTGTAACCTTCGCTGATGGCTTCGTGCGCAGGAATCGTGCGTAAATGTCCCTTGTCATTAATGAAAGGGCAGCGGCTGTTCCGGTGAAACGTCTTGCCGTCCGTTGCCACCACGACCATCATGTCCGGTGGCACTCCTCTTCCGGATTCCGCGTGCTCCGAGCGTAGGGGCAGCCGATCAGCTGGCGACGATCGAGCCAATTCAAACGTGCCCGCGAGCAGAACCGCTGCCGCGGCTGCGACCATCCAGCCTAGGAATCCTCTGCGGCTGCTGGCCATACTATCTTCCAACCGGCGATGCAGGCGATGCCCGAATCCAAGCGGTACTTCAGACATTCTTTCGTCGCCATACAACTGAATTACATTGCGTGTTCCCTCGAGAACCGCGGCGCAACGCGTGCAGCCGTGAATATGCTCATCGATCGCTGCGCGCAAACCCGCTTCGACTTCGCCGTCCAAATAATTCGAAATTTCCGTCCAAACCTGTTCGCAGTGGACTACCATGGCTTGGTCCCCTTCGCAAAAGAAAGCCTGCTGCCCCAATCGCCGCCCAACCCCGGTGCCAGTAGATCGCGCAACATCAATCTCGCCCGCAGAAGCCGCGTCTTTACCGATCCGGTCGAAATTCCGAGAGCCTTCGCGGTTTCTTCAATACTCAGGTGCTGCATGTCGCGTAGGACGAACACTTCGCGGTATTTCTCGCTGAGCGAAACCAGTGCCGCCGCCAATTGCTGCCGGACCTCTTTCCTCTCCAGCACTTCGGAAGGAATCTCGCGCCAATCGGCGAAATCGCGCGGCACGTAATTACCTTCTTCATCCGGACGGTCGGCAATCGGCTCCATGATTTCCGCGTGCTCTTTTCTTCGTCGCATGCGCGCTTCGTTGATGGTGATCTGGATCAGCCAGGTGCTAAATCGCGCTTCTGCCCGGAACTGCCGGATGTGCTTCAGCGCCTTCAAAACCGATTCCTGCGCCACGTCCTCGGCATCGGACTCGTTCCGCAAAATCGCCAACGCCGCCGCGAACACCCGCCGTTCATAGGGACGAATCAGTTCGTAAAAGAGATGGTGTTCGCCGTCCCGGACTCGCCGGATCAACGTCTCTTCGTTGAATTGTTGCGCTGGACTCTCCAGCGGAACCCGTTCTGCCGGCATCGTTCCTCAAGGTGAACTTCACGTTACGGTTGTAAACAACCCTTACTCCACTGGATAATCCGGGTCCTTCTTCCATCCCGTGAGCATGGAGATCAAGTTGTTCCAGCCATGCAGCACCACCATCACCAAGTGGCCGAACACAAACGCCAGCAGTGCCCACATGATGATGAAGTGCCACAGCCGCGCCCAATGAAAACCTCCCATCAGCCACCCCAGCCAGGAAAACTGGATGGGCTTCCAGATAGCAAATCCAGTCAGCACCGACAACAAACCCAGCCCGATTGCGGACGTATACGCATGTTTCTGCAGCGGGTTGTAGGCTTCCTTTGCCGGCGGCTTGGGCCCGAAGAAAAAATAATGCCGCACCATCGGCCAAACTCCGGGGATGTCTCTGCGCACGAACAACACCTGCTTGTAGTTGCCGCTAAAAATCTGGTAACCGAGATAGACCACGCCGGTGCCGATATAAATCCACATGAAGGTGAGGTGCCATTGCAGCGCGCCACCCAGCCAGCCGCCAAGTGCCAGCGACCTGGGCCAGTTGATCAAGTCTTTTTGCGGAATTTTTGCTCCGAAGCTAGGAAACGCGCGAAAAATCTGCAGTCCGCTGCCAGCCATCACGAACAATGAGACCGCATTCACCCAATGGCACAGGCGCACTACTAACGGATGCTCATAGACCGCCTCCGTCACTTCGCCGCTTTTTTTATCTTCGATCGCGAGTGCGCGAGTTGCCATGTCACCTTTCGTTACAAACCGTAAAACTCCGAATAGCCCTGGTCTTCCCAATAGCCGACGCGTTCCAGCACACGTGTCACTTTAAGATCGGTCAAATATTTCGCCTGCTTGTAGCCGATTTTCGTCGGAATCTGCAGTCGTAGCGGCGCTCCGTGCTCCCGGGTCAACGGCTGTTCATACATCTCATAACAGAGCAGGGTCTGCGGATGGAGTGCCGTCGCCATATCGAGCGACTCGTAGTAATCGTCGGCGCATTCCACATACACAAACCGCGCGGTCAAATCGGCCCCAATCATCTTCAGGAAGTCCGAGAGCCGCGCGCCGCCAAACCGCCCAATTACATCCCATCCTTCCACGCAAACATGTCGCGTGTTCTGCCGGATCCTCGGGAGCGCTTGAATCTGCGTCAGGTTGTAATCGCCTGGCTTCTGCACCTCGCCCGTGACCGTAAGGGTCCACTTATCGAAGTCCACGCCGGGATCATCCACGTCGTAATCGTTAATTGGAAATTTGTTGAAAGGTGTCAGTTCAGAATCATCGAACGTTGTTGCCAGGTGACCAGAGCGAAAAAGCCGGGCCGATGCCCAGTCGCTGAACCCGAGGCCAGCCTTTAAAAGCGACTTTTGAATCGGCGGAATGGCAAATGCACCCAGGGCAAGAACGGGCGTCAATTTCAGCAACTCGCGCCGGTTCACGCTTTTGAACTTGCCATAATCAATCCGTGAGCCCATAAAAGTGCTTTTCTCTCGAGAATTTACAAAGCTCAAATGAGATTCCTCAAACCGGTAAAAAGTTACACGAAGGCCCGGGGCCGTCGCCGAGGAGTCTACAGCAAAATGCTCATAATCGGATTTTCCAGTCAGAACACACTCACCGCGCCAGCGTTATCTCCCCGCATTCCTGGCTCCTGACTTCCTTCCCGAAAATATGTAATATCGTGGAGAGCATTCAGGGGGAGGACATTTCAAGCCGGGCAAGCCGCGCATGCGTCCATCGCAAAGCACCGTAGTCGCCGTCGCCATCCTCACCCGCATCAATTTCCGCGGCTTACTCGCCCTCAACGCAGTTGCATTCGCATCGTTGGTCCAATTCCAACTGCCGGATGTTTTTGGGGAAGCCAAAGCCAACATGTACAACGTTCTCTGGGTTTTGGTTTTCGGTTTCGCAACCCTCAATATTCTCGGTTTGGCTTTTCGCCGGTTCGAAACCAAGCGAATGGGCCTGACTTTAGGCGAAATTATCGCCATCCTGGTGGTGGTCTTCTCTCTTCTTTTGTTTGGCTTGGAGATCGTCGGCCTGTTGCACATCCTACCCATTCACCTGACGCCCCGATAGCCATTGGTTTGCGGTATCATTTTCATCATGGCGCGGAGTCCTTCAGCATTTGAGGTCACTTGTCCTTGCTGCAGCGCGGTGTTGAAAGTCGACGCTGCTACCAAAGCCGTGATCGCGCACACCCCAGCTGTAAAGCCCAAAATGTTCGGCGACATCGAAGAAGCCGCGCGCGCTATGAAAGAACAGGACAGCCGCCGCGAATCTATCTTTCGCCAGTCGGTCGAGGCGCAAAAACACGCCTCCGATTTGCTCGAAAAGAAGTTCCAAGAGGCGGTCAAGCGAGCCAAAGAAACGCCCGACACTGGCAAGCCCATTCGTGATCTCGACCTCGACTAGCTACCCGCGCGAACCGCTTTCAGCTTGACTTGGAGTCAGCAACTCAATGTAAAGCTTTGCCCACAGATTGTTAATTTCCTGTCACCCAAAGTCACGAAATTAAGGCGTACAATCCCGCGTTATGCTAGGAACTCCCCTGCGCCTGGGACATCGTGGTGCACGCGCGACTGCTTCGATTCCAGAAAACACCCTCGCCTCTTTTGATCTCGCTTTGCAACACGGCTGTGATGGATTTGAATTCGACGTGCGCGTGAAGAGCTGCGGCAGGGCGGTCATTTGCCACGATCCTGAGGTTGACGGAATCAAGCTGGCCACGGCGGCCTGCGATCAGCTCACTCATTTACCGGAGTTGGTCAGCGTCGTAAAGCGTTACGCCAAGCGGGCGTTCCTCAATATCGAACTGAAAGTTCCAGGCGTCGAATCGCAGGTGCTGGTGGCGCTCGAGGAGCACGTTCCTCAAAGAGGCTACGTCGTGTCTTCCTTCGTGCCTGAAGTGCTGAGTGAGCTCCGAGTTCGCAGCAGTTCGGTGGTGTTGGGCCTCATCTGCGATAAGCAGAAAGATCTGAATCGTTGGAGGCAAATGCCGGTGGAGTTCGTCATTCCCCACTACTCATTGATTACCCGGGGACTGATTCGCGAGATCCACGCCGCCGAACGAAATCTGTTGGCTTGGACCGTCAACGATAAAGCTTCCATTCTTCGTCTACGCGATTGGGGAGCGGACGGCATCATCTCCGACGACACCGAATTGTTAGTGAAGACCTTAGCGACAGGCGAGTCTTCCGGATCGCAGTCGGCAGGTAAGTAGCACTGAACGCTGGCCAGGGTATTTCTAGTGGATTCGCCGAAGGAAACCCGCCTGCTCCCTCTCGAAAGCCTCAAGCTCCGCGCTCATCCGGCGCTCGTCCCATCCCATCGCGGAACCGACCGAAGCGGCGGCACGACGGCTGCATTCACTCGTCCAGCACGCTCCCAAGCCAACCGGTACCCGGCGCAAGAGCGCATCGGCCAAGGTCATTGCGCATTCATTCTCAAAAGCTTCCACAACTTCAGCCACCACATGATTGGTGTGAGGGCATAACAGCTCTCGCATCTTTTCGTCCTTAGCGGTTCGCCGCGCGATATTCATCGATCGTTTTCCGAACCACTCCACGATGCCTCGCGCCGTCTCGTGGCTAATCCCTCCGGCTCCCGCCACGGCGACGGTGCACCGGTTGAGCAAAGTATGTACCTCAGGTTCCGCAACCATGTTCGTGACCGCCAACTTCTTCGGAGAGAGTCCCAACTGCTCCACGCAATCCTGCGCCAATCGGCCCGCCGTGGTCAGCTTGCCGCCGATCACCGAAATCATGCCCGCCGCGCCCTCCGAAGCATGATCATAGAAATGATGCCGCCGGCTGATCGAGCAAGGCTCCGTCGGGGGCGAATAGGGAAGCGGGCGCACTCCCGTGAATGCGCACCGCAAATCGGTTCGAGCGATTCCGGCATTTGGAAACAAATGCAGCAGCGAGTTCACCAGGTAATCGATTTCCGCGTCCGAGGGCTGTGCCTGCGCCGGATCACCCTCATCCCGAACCTCTGTCGTTCCTACTAAAATCTGTTTATTCCATGGAACCACGAAGATCGGTCGGCCATCGACCGCTTCGGTGTATACAGCAGACTGCGGAGCACCCGGAAATTCCGGCAGAACCAGATGCGACCCGCGCACCCCGCCAACCATCGGCTTCGCCGTCTGGATTCCCGAGCTTCGGCAAATACTGTCCGCCCAAGGTCCGGTGGCATTGATAATTACCTCAGCCCCGACGCATTCGTCCTGCCCAGTCAGCTGATTGTGCAGCACTGTGCCGTCCGCACGGCCATTCTGAATCTTCACTGTCAGAACCTGGGTGTGATTGCG